>QWBZ01000072.1_pt1 | contig 38245 bp, 39 predicted proteins | sample 1972441 | NCBI WGS metagenome assembly QWBZ01 (sample SAMN09866721, study PRJNA288562) | Human oral metagenome isolate term6_saliva, whole genome shotgun sequencing... | isolation source: mouth | host: Homo sapiens | place: USA: California
ATCTTGGTAATTGGACTTTACGATTTTCTGTTGGAGAAAGCGAATATCTGGAAATAGTATAAACAGCAAGTCTATAATACTAAATGAAGAAACAGGGGAAGCTACAGATAACTTCCCCTGCTACTTTTTTACTATGTATCTTCATGAAAGAACTTTTATGGCAGCGGTAGCTCAAACGTCCTCACCACTGACTTGCCGTCCTTACTGACGAAGAACCACCGTTCAGCATTGTATTTCATGCCATGATGCGTTACTGCCTGATAGTCGATCTTCACTTTCCAACCCGTCCATTCCTTTTTGCCAGTAGCCTGACTGAGCATCTGTCGAATGTACGAGTTGGCACGCATCTGCCTTTCGGCGAGATCCATCACGTAGAAGTCATTGATGTCCAGCGACTGCATATTGTTGGTACGTTTCATAATACTATCCGTGACCGACTTCATGATACGGATGATGCCCGCCTTCTCTTGTTGCGAGAAGTAGCTGAACCCAAAAGCCGAATCAGGCTCTGATATAGCCAACATCTGCAACTGCTTAGGATATTCCACCGACTGTTTCAGATTCTCCACAGCCAACTGCTTCAACGCATGACGCTTATTTTTACAACCAGTGAGGCATAACAATGCCACCACTACATATATAATACTTTTTCTTTTCATCACTAATAACTGCTTAAATCATGATTATTCTGTCTTTTTCAGGTGTCAGTTGCAGCCGCTTGTAGTACACCGTACCGTCTTCCTTGTAAAATTCGATGCAGTCCCTGGTTACGCCCTGTTCGCAAATTTGCTTCACCTCCTCCACCGATACGGCATGACCGCTGATGTTACGCCAGATGGAGAACTTGCATGGATATTCGGCATTGCGATAGTTGGCACAGTTGTAGGCCTTCAGCCCAACATGCAGGTCGCCGCCGCAATGCGGACACTTTGCGATGAGCGATTCCAGCTTCACCTTGCCTTCAGCTATCGACAACGACGAGGCAAACATCTTCCACTCATTTGAGGCAAAGCCCTCCAGGGCAATATGCTTGCCATTCAAGAACGCCACGGCATCCTGCTCCATAATCCTACGGTTGCAGATAATACCCGGAATCAAAAAGTCACACGATGGATGCTCACCGATAGAATTTTCACATCGGTAGCCCTTTGAGGTCTTGCGCATCTTACCTCCACAGATAGGACATACTCCGTCGATATAATGTACACCTGATGATACCACCACCTTTCCATTACGGATGACGAGAGCCGCCTTAAAATACTGTCCGTCCTTGTTTTGCAGCGAGAGCACCCCCGTATGACCATGCTTGACAAGTGGCGCCACCAGTTCCTCCGTTACCTCCAAATTAAACAAACGATTAGGGATAACGAATCCACAGGACTGCTCACTGCACTTCCAGTCCTGCTCGTCGTGCACCATTGTACCTCTGCCACAAACAGGGCAAATCATTAAGTTATTTGTATCACTCATATCTTTGCTATTTCTTAAAGTTTAATGATTACCAGGCAAATCCGTTGTTTGCACTGCTCTTCCTCGAAATAACAAAGTGTCGCCATGCAAAAGTACAGAAAAATGTCCATATTCAGACCTCTCAAATATATTTCCACTCATAGATTAGTCCATCCACAATCGCCTTTCCTGACATCACCGTGGCCCAACCTTCAGGGTCAAGCCCAAACCACAGGTCATTCCACGAGTACGTCCTTACCTGCCATGCCAGTAGCCACAGATCGGTGTTGATCGTCTCCAGTTTCGTCACCACCTCATTGGCAATGTAATACCGTTCCGCCGATGACAGTAGGTTTACCTTATGCTTCTCATTCATAGACTTGCCGGTGGCATCATAGCCACTCACGTTGTATGTGCCGCTCGTTACCAGTTGTTTCATAAACGGATAGAGCGAAGCCATTTGCGTGGCAGCATCCGTCAGTTCATCAGACACCAAGAGAGCAATGGCCGTTCCTTTCAGATGACCGGGCAGCGACTGGCGCAACAGGTTCATGTTTCGTGGAATCTCTACTGTTGTCAGCTCTGCCGCTCGCTTGATCTGATAAAGGTTCTGCATGGCTCCTTGTGCATTGGAGAGATACGCCAGCATCTTGTCCTCCACCTTGTGCATTCTGTCCATCGCCACAGTGACTGCCGTTTCCGCAGCAATGATTTTTTTCTGTGTCTTCTCACGGTCCTTGAAAATCTTTTTCAGCATTCCGCTCTGCGCTATCACTGCACCCGTCAGCGTCGGGTCCGTCTGTTGTCCCATCATAGGGCAGAAAGTTAAACTACCCAACAATGATATGATGAAGATTCGTTTCATAAGCCCACCCCTTTCTCTCGGCGGTCAGCCAGATTCCGATCTCTTGCAAACTTGTTTTCTACCGCCACAACTTCCATCTGTTTACCCATCAGCTGGTCATTCCAGTCCTTGTAGTTCGCAGCAGCCTTCCATTCACCTACATTATAGCGGATGTGGATATGCTTGCGAAGCTCACGGATGGACAGCTGTTCATTAGGAATGCCAAAGTTCTTCGCGCCAACAGTAATCTTCACCTTGTCCTCTTCCTTATGCACATTCAAGCGGATGCCCTCCAGCAAGGCAGCCATGCGGATGCCATAGATACGCCCGGCAAGGTCATTATCAAAACAGTCCATCGCCTTAGCTTCCGGGTAATGCGCCATGATATCCTTGATCTGACTGTCGGAGAAAGTGCCACCCAGCGATACGAATACCGAATGAATACCATCTAAGCGAAGGTGATTCAGCTGATAGAACGCCATGATGTCGTAGGCACTTTCAGCGAAATAGACATGCCTGATGTCTGTAGGCTCTCCACCTTGTGAGAGATCAGCAATCCATGCCCCCGTCGTCGAGTTAGTACCAGCTGCCTTACTCTTGAATGAGCCAAAGCCACGGATTTCATAGCCCACCACCTTGTCCTTGCCAGCCTCCGTATAAGGGAAGCCGATGTTGAACTGCTTGTAGGTGGTATGGCTGTTGTCCCTTATTTGCTTGATAAATGGTGCGAAGGCACTCACCGTCTCCTCGTTGATGCCACGCTGGGCAAAGAACGCCATCACTTCCGAAGGCGCACCATTAACATCCTTCGTTTCATAGCGTTTCGGATCAAACACGGTACTACCCGTGTAACCAGCTTTCGTAAGATACTGGCTATCCCCATAGTCAGGAATCGGCTCATTGGCGAAGTGGGCCATCACCTTGCCGATGATTTCCCACTCGTTTCTTCCAGACTCGTGGAAGCTACTAAGGTTCTCACGTATCAAAGATACCACATCGCCGCCTCTTGCCCCATTACGCCGGAAATAAGTTTGCGCCGCCTTCTCCTTCGGGTTCTTGATGATGAGCTTGTCCTGATGACCCGTGGAGTCAGACAAAACCATTTCAATGTATCTTCCCACACCAGCCGAGCGGTCGAGACGATAGCCCAGATAATAGGCAATATCATCTACGCCTACCTTTGTTTTCAGGCTTTTGTAGTTTACACTCTGTTTCATAACTGCCTACAAGTATAAAGGGTTATATTTTCATACGATGAGCATGCTGCTGTGTCTGTGCCATGACCACATCGCCAAAACTTTTTTCCAGCGTATGGGAGAGCAGACGCGCCTTCTCCGTTTCTTCCGAGAGAGAGAAATAGAGGATGCCCACATTTCGGTCAATCGGTTTGAGTCCCAAATCTTGACCTTGGAATGAGGCTCGCACCGCATAGTCGCCATCATTTTGCTTGATTATGGAGGCGTTCTCAAAGACAACCTTGTCCTTGGGAATGTCGTTAGAAAGGTTTCTGTTTTTATCGAGCAAGGGCTCTTCACCCAACGCCATTTTCTGCTTGTCCACCTCTTCCAGTACCATGTTAGCAGCCTTGTTCACGTCGGCCATCACCGACACAATGAACTTAGAATTCTCCTTGAGAGTAGAGATCCAACTATCGAGGTAAGCCGCATTGTTGTCCAGAATACGCTTGTCAAAGCCCATCGAGTTGCCTACTATCGCTGCCGTCAGCTCAGCCACCAGTTCCTCCTTGGCGTATTTCGCATCGCTGAACTTCTCATGGCTGCCCCTGTTCAGCCGAGGTTCCGTGCCAGTGGAATGAGCCATCTCGTGCAGGGCCGTGGAGTAGTATTCCATACCGTCCTTATAGACCTCTTCCAGAGTCTTGCCAATGTTGAACTGCTCTTTCTTTGGAATGACGATGATGTCCTTGGAGGGAGAGAAGTATGCACCGGGTACCTGCTTGTCATATTGGATAGGACAAATCCACTCCTGCTTCTCAAACATACGGTCGAGTGCCTTGCTGGTAAACATCCCCTCGGCATCACGCAGCTCCGGTGGGGCAAACAGCTTTTTGAGAGCTTCCATCTTGTCAGGCTTCACCTCAGCCAGATTGGTCTGATCGACATTGAACACATTGAAGGCTTTTAGGAAAGGAATGGTCTGCACCTGCATCCGCTCTGCAAGGCTCATCTTGCGGTAGGCCTCTTTAGAAACTTTCTTACCATCCTTGTCCCTTGCCATGATATCCCAGTAGAGCACTGGCATAGCCGACTCACCTCTCTTCAAATGTGCTCCCATGTCGTTGGCCTGTTTGAAGGTGAGGTACACGGGCATAGAGTAGCCACGGAGAGCCGTATCCAGTTGGAGGAAGAAAGAGTTACTTCCCGAATATCCACGCCCAGATACATTCTGCGGCATGGCACCAGGGGCAGTAGCACTGCCAATCCACCCCTTATGCCAGCCAACGGACTTCATCTGTTCCATGCGCTCAATCATCATCTCCGTGAACCTGTCCACGGCTTTCTGACCGAGCGTCTTTGTTTCAGTTCCAGCAGTAGTCATAGTCATCCTCCGCCAAGATTTGCTTATCCTGCATACTCAGTTCCACCGACTCCATATAGAACTCTGCGGTATCTTCGCTGGGATGGATGTTGTGTTCCTTGCACCACTGCATGAAGTCGTCCGCATGTTCACCTTCAAGCGTGAACTGCAGCCATCCTATCCGTCTGTCCTGTTTGAGCTGGACCAGCTCTTCAAAACTATATGCCATTTTCTTTGAATTTATGTTATCTGTGTTTATTATAGAAATTCCCCAAGGCTACATTTTCAGTCCATTGCTGATAGCCTGCTTCTAACCCGACAGCACCTTGATGTCCTCTGAGAGATACTTGGCTGCCAGCTGTTCACGAGTGATGGTCTTGGCTTGGAAGAGAGAAAAGCCGTCGTCAAAGGAAATCGCCTTCTTGTCCGTGCGTCCGTTCTCGCCCACGGCAGCTGAAATCTTCCACTTGCCGTCCATGTTGTCCTTTGCCACCCGGATATCCTCCACTTTGATGTTGGCAGGGAGCTGATAGACGGCATAGGCCGATGCCAGGTGCAGCCGTTCGCCAAAATTCTTTTCCACCAATGCCGCCGGTGTCGTCACGCGGTCGAAGAAAGCACTTTGGTCTTCTTTGGTCATAGGAGCCGACATTCGTTGGTCGCCCACCTGGGCATAGAACTTGTACTTGCCATAGTCAGCCCGCTGCTCATCTTTCTCCTTATACACTGTCATCTTGTCAATCACCCTGCCGTCAGATAGGATGTTGGCGGCCTTGTACTCCTCGGCAGATACTTTAGGAGCCAGCTTTGTGGGATAATATTTCTGCATCATATTCTCCACCTTCGCTTCCCGTTTCTGATAGGCAGCGATGTCGGCAGCATCCATCTTCATGGGGTTGAGCTGCTTACCGTTGAGCTGCACCACATAGAACCAGTCGGCAGGATTCACCTTGGACTGGAAGGCATGGGCATGGGAAACCTTGTCGCCATTGACCGTAACCATCTGCGGCTCACGCGGCTGGTGCTCCTGCTTGACGGTTGCCGTTTTCTCCACGGATTTTCCTTCCTCTTTTTTTTCCTGAGCTGTCGTTTCCGTTTTCTCAGACACGGCTTTCTCCACATTTTGCTTCTTCTCCAGACTGTCCACGATAGCCACGCGGAGACCGGCACGGATGAGCTTGGGCAGATTCGTGTCCAAAGCGTGATGGGGGAATGTCACCTGTAGAGAACCGTCTTCCGCTTTTGTAGGTTTGGCTGGCTTGATGGCCAATGTGTCAGCCACCTTGGAGGCATCCGCGTTCACGGCCGTATAAAAATCTCCCGTTCTGAAGAGCAGGACGGCATCCGGATGCTTCTCCTTCATGTTCGTGTACAGCTCCGCCAATGTGTTTGGCTTCGGGAGCTTCGATGTTTTCTTTGCAGCTTTTTTCTCGGTCTGAGCCGTCGACTCTTCCTTTGGGGTAGCTTGCTGCGGCACCTCTTCTTTTTTCTTGCTTGCCATATTGTTGTCAATTAAGGGGTAAATATCCGGTTTCCACTTGTTGGGCGTGAACTTATGCGTATCACCGAGCACCGCCATCCGCGTGTCCTGTCTGCCCAGCGCTTCGTAGGCGGCCATGGCTGTATGTCCGGTGTCAAGCACATTATCAATGAGAATGGGAATCTTTTCCTTGGGCACCTTGCGGATGCGGTAAAAGTAGAGCGGCACTTCGTCGAGCGAGCCGTTGGCTTTCTTCACCAGATAAAGCGGTTCATGGGTATTGCTTGCCAACGCGTCGATGACAGGCAGATGCAGTGCTTCGCTGATCTTTTCGGCCAGCGTCTTGGTATAGCCAGCTCTGCCGGTACGATTGGGAATAGGAACCAGCACCACAGGTCTGTCCATCGGCATCACATTCCTCACGGCTGCCGCCATCAGTTCTGTCGCCCGGGCAATGGCCATCTCGTCCCCAGCCTTCACCCTTCGGGCGATGGGAGCTACCTTGGCATAGCCAGCCACCGAGCTGACGATGTAGTCGAAATCAAGATTTTTGTATTTCTTTCTACCCACCTTGCTCGTCGTGATATGCTTTAACGCTACGGTTCTACAACAGAAGAACTCGCCAATAGAGAAGAATGTTAAAGCACTCACTGGCTCTTATAAAAGTGACAAGCTGGGAGCAGAATATTAAAGAATCCCTTGTTGGGGAGGATGGTTATTCGTCTTGTGCTATCGAATCAAGCCTGTATGCTGCTTCTTTTCGATAGACTCTGAGCGGTTGTTGGTCATGGCTTGACGTTCCACCACTTTCTGGTATTCCCAGCGGTTTTCGTCGGTCATCACATAACCCATAAAATCCTCGTGAACATCATCGTAGCGCATCTGTTGCAATCGTTCCCACTCTTTCATGTCGCCGTTGACAATTTTGAAGCCTTGTGGCTCACGCAGGTCAACGCCCACCGTTACCCTGGTGTCGCCGAGAGCCAGTTCCACAGGTTTACCTTCCTGCAAAGCCTCCTTTTGATTGGCACCCAACTCGATGTCCTTCACTTTATCTCGTGTTTGTAGTTCTGTCTCGATAGGAATGCTGGCCACATTACGGTGCATGAGCGAGTTCGTTTCCTTATCCAACTGAACAAATCTTACTTTCCTTTCTCCCTCCAAGTCCACTTCCTTGCGTATTACCTCGCCAGACAGCACTCGTAGGAGCTCATTTTGGTTAAGTCCTAATTCATTGGCAATCTCTCTACGGAGTGGGTAAGTCATCAGTAACACCTGTTCGTTATCATCCAGTACGAATTGGGCTTTCATCGGTAACTGTATCACCTTCCATTTGATGTTTCCGTGTTGGCTATGAAAACAGGCGTTACCTCTCCACAAAGCAGCGGAAGTTTCAGAGCATCATGCATCAACGCCGGTTTCTCCTCGTTGATACCCAACTGCTTCAATTTGTCTAAAACAGTTCCTTGGGCTTGAAAAGTCATCACATTTTCCATACGTTAAATGTTTGAAGGTAAATTTGTAAACGAAAAACCCGCAAAAGAGGGCTCCGCACTGAACAAAATTATCAAAAGAAGATGAATATAAGACAACGATACCGATTATTTCTGACGGTCACTGCTGCCATGTCTTTTAGTAGTGATATGGCAGCACAGTTCTTTACCCTCAGACCACAGATAGTTACAAGGCAGAAAATGACTGTAAAACAAAGAGTTACGCCAAAACAAAAGGACACTGTAAAGGTTCGTCCTATGGATATTTCGTTCCAGACAGGAAACGGCATGGAAGTGAGTATCGAAAAGGATGTACCACTGTTTGTCAACGTGAAGGACTCCCTGCTTTTTGGCTTGATCAGTCAGCGTATGAATGTTTGCTAACCCCCTTGACTTCCTGAAATTCACTTCTGCCTATGGTTATAGAAAAGACCCCATGAGCAATTGTACTGCCTTTCATAACGGCATCGACCTGCAATGCAACCATGCCTATGTCTATGCTATGCTGCCCGGTATCATCAAGAAAGTACACTATGGGAACAAAGGCTACGGCAACTATATCGTGTTGGAGCATGGCATCTTTGAATGTCTGTACGGACACCTTAGCATGATAACCGTCCATGAGGGCGATGCGGTGACGGCAGGAACCATCGTGGCAATATCAGGGAATACAGGTAAAACTACAGGACCACATCTACACATCAGACTACGAAAGGGAGGCAGAAGTGTGGACCCTAACCACTTCGTCGATTATCTCAATGGCTACATCACTGAATTACAAGATAAAATGGCATATCTCCGCTTCGGCACAAAGCCAGATCGAGCGTTGAACATCGAAAACCTGATGGCCGTTCTCCAGCAGTATGATGTGAAGTTCCCCCAAATCGTAGTGGCACAAGTCCTGCTTGAAACAGGTTACTTCACCTCCAGAGCCTGTCTTGAAAACAATAACCTCTTCGGGTTGCGGCGGCCAAGCAATGGTAGCTACTACTCTTTTAACTCATGGGAAGAGAGCGTGAAGGCCTACAAAGACTATGTGCAGTATAAATATAAGGGCGGCAACTATTACGATTTCCTGAACAGAATCGGGTATGCGGAAGATGGTGGGTATATCAGTAAGGTGAGGAGCATTGAAGAGAGTATTTTTCTTAGAATATAAAAAGTCCTGCAGCAAGAAAACCGCAGGACCCAAATTTTAGTTGTCGTTGATTACCAGTTGTCATTCTCGTTTCCAACCAAGCCATGCTTGGCCGCTTCCTCAATCTTGTCGAGCAATACATTTGAGTAAGCGTAAGACATCACAAGCGCCTTGCTTGAAGTTTTCTTTGCATGATGCTCATCCTTCTCAACGAAGGGATAGCACTGGTCAAGCAGCCATTTCTCTTCTACCTTTGTGGGTATAGATCCTGCGAGAGCACCAATGATTCCACCTCCGGCAAGTACGATCACATCATAATGGTCGATAGAGTAAGTAACTCTTATCTTGCCTTCCTTGATATCTACCCTGATAACAGGCTTGATGCTTACGTTGTAAGAGTTCGTACCGCCAGCATGACCGGCAATGTCGGCCATATATCCCGACGCAATGATGACGCCGCTCTCCTTATCGTTCAGCTTGATTACAGAGTTGGCATCGTTGAAAGTTGCTGTAAACCAGTAGTTAAGGTTCACATAAAGCTGCTCTGCAGTCTGTCCATCACAAGGGATGACTTGAATGAAGGTCATGGCTTTATTTTTGTCAAGCTCAATACCCTTTGAGATATTGACAGCGGCTTCCGTCCATTTGTCGCCATACTTCTCTTTGGCATATTTCTCTAATTCGTCCACACGCATAATCTGTGCATTTGCACATACTGTTGCCATAACCAAGGCAATCATCAATAAAATTTTCTTCATAACCGATTAGTATTAAAATTAGAATCCTATTTTTTCTATATACAAAATAAACACAAAACAACGCAACCATTCTGCATCATTCCACAAAAAATCAGACTTACACAGGAGAGGGCAATTTTGTCTGCTAAAATAAAAAAAAGAGGAATATTCCACATTATTGATAATAGAGGGGGAGATTGTCTCGAAAAAATCATTATATTTGCACTGTAAGCATTTTAATTACTAAGTGGTGAGTAAATCGTGAGGAATAAAAGTTCGCTTTTATTCCCGAGATGTAGCCGATATTATCTAAACAGTATGGCAAAAGACATTAACCGGATTAAGGTCGTACTTGTTGAGCACAAACGCACCAACAAGTGGCTCGCCGAACAGTTGGGCGTCAATCCAACTACCGTTTCCAAGTGGTGTACCAATACGAGCCAACCAACTATAGAGATCTTTATTCAGATTGCGAAAATACTGAATGTAGAGGTTCAGGAACTGCTCGTAAAAGACCCTTCGCATGCCAAAACCACAGAAGTGTCGCAACCATGCTGAACAACTGCATGAAAGTGTTTTAACTTTGCTAACAGAAAGAAACAAGATATGACAGAACAAGAGTTATCGTCCGTGATATGGGACATTAAAGAAATTATACGAGGTCTGTACGACGATGCAGAAGTGGAGGACGTTATTTTGCCCTTCACCCTGTTGCGCCGTTTAGACTGTGTGCTCGACGAGAAGCGCGAAGCCATCATGGAAGAACTGGGCAAGATTCCTGCCGATGCGCCGGAGAAGATGAAGAAAATAAAACTGATGAGCATTCTCCGCAAGAATAACCTGACCTTCTTCAACACCTCCGGCCTCTCCATGGAGAAAATGCTCGCAGCCCCAGCGCAGATTGCCACATCGTTTGATTATTACCTTAATTCTTTTACCGACAACGTGCGCGATATTCTTGCCAACTTCGTGCATAAGCAGGATGCAGGCGAACACCTCGACCTGAGCGACATCTATCGCCGACTGGCGGAGAACAACAAACTGTTTTCGGTGTGTCAGATGTTTGTGCAGCGTGCCGACCTGCACCCCGACAAGGTGAGCAACGCCATGATGGGTACGGTGTTCGAGAATGTGATACGCCGTTCAAAGGAGTCGAGTAACACCAAGGCCGGACAGTTCTACACGCCCCGCGACATTGTGCAGCTGCTTGTGGCACTCACCATCAGCGGGCACGAGGATGAGCTCTACATTCCCGGACGCATCTTCTCTATCTACGACCCCTGTTGTGGTACGGGCGGCATGCTCACTGTGGGTAAGAAATATCTCCAGACGCTGGCACGCAACCCAGACCTGAAAGTGCAGCTCTTCGGACAAGAGCTCAACGACAAAACATACGCCATCTGCAAGGCCGACTTGCTGATGAAGGGCGACGACCACAACATCGGGCAGCAGCTATTCAGGGGCAACACTTTCAGCGAAGACCATCTCTATGGCCGCACGTTCAACTTTATGCTTGCCAACCCTCCGTTTGGGGTGGATTGGGGTAAAGACGATCACGTGAAAGCGTGTGTGCAAAAGGACAATGCCCCAGGCCGACGCTTCGAGGCAGGGCTGCCCACCACCAGCGACGGTTCCTTGCTCTTTCTGATGCACATGGTGGCGAAGATGGACCGGGAGAACGGCTCGCGCATCGGCATCGTGCTCAATGGATCACCACTCTTTAACGGTGACGCAGGCTCCGGCAGGAGCAATATCCGCAAGATGCTGCTCGACCGCAACCTGCTCGACTGCATTGTGGCGCTGCCAGGCGACCTGTTTTATGGCACAGGCATCAGCACCTATCTGTGGATTCTCGACAACAAACGCCCCGAGGAGAAACGCAACCAGGTGCTCTTTATCGATGCTTCGCATAAGCACGAGTATGCCCGTCTGCTCCAAACCAACCTTGGCAAAAAGCGTTACGACATCAGTGAGGAAGGTGCCAAGGACATTCTCGAGATATACAAGGAATATCAGAGCGTCAGCCGCGACATCCTCAATGAGAGCATCGGCGAGGTGGAGCGTCTGGAGGTTGCCAAGAAGATGGACTACGATGATTTCCTTTATACTAAGGTGGCTGTGCGTCGCCCCATGCGCTATTGGTTTGAAAATATCACAGCCAAGTATGAGCAGATGGTGGCCACAGAAGGTTTCAAACCTAATGACAAGAAAAACCTCATCTATAAGACCGTTGCCGCGCTCGACGGCATTGACGGGAAGCGCAGCGACACCGAGTTCTTCGCCTTTTTGAAAAGCAAGAAATGCAAGCCTTCGGCTGCCGAGATAAAAGCCCTGCGCAAGGCATGGGGCGACGTGAGCGAAGATGGCCCCGAAGTGCTCAACAATCCCTACAAGGCGGACAGTGGCTATCTGGAGGACGGCAACCTCAACGACACCGAGAATATCCCTTTTAAGCAGGACATCAATGAATACTTTGAGCGCGAGGTGCTGCCTTTCACGCCCGACGCGTGGATGGACAGGACGAAAGACAAGGTGGGGTGTGAGTTCCCCTTCACCAAGCTGTTTTACGTCTATCGCCCCATGCGCGACCTCGATGCCATCCTTGCCGACATCAGGCGGCTTGACGAGGAGGCAGAGGAAGAACTGGAAAGCATTCAGATATAAGTGGTGGCATGAAAAGATACGAGGAATATAAAGCGAGTGGAGTGGAATGGATAGGGAAAGTGCCGAGCCACTGGGAAGATTGTAAGATAAAATTCATAGCTTCTTGCAACGATGATGTTCTATCTGAAAAGACAAATACTACAGAAATTATTGATTATGTTGAAATAGGAGATGTGGTATATGGGCAAGGAATAACAAACTCCACACAATACGAATTTGCAGATGCTCCTTCTCGAGCAAGGAGAATTACTAAAAAGGGGGATATTATAGTTTCAACTGTCAGAATATATCTAAAGGCAATTGCTCCTATTGACGCCATAGAACCTATTGTCTCAACTGGATTCGTGGTTATTCGACCACGTAAAATTGATAGCCTTTTTGCTGCGTACACTTTTACATCAGATTTTTTCGTAGAAAAAGTTGTATCTCTGTCAGTTGGTGTAAGCTATCCAGCTATCAACGCAAGTCAAATAGTCAACATTAAAATTCCATGTCCCCCTTTATCCGAGCAGCGATCAATAGCGTCGTTCCTTGATGCCAAAACGAAGCCGATAGATGCTATCATTTCTAAGCGTGAGAAGCAGATAGAACTGCTCGAAGAAATGAAGTCTGCCATCATCAGCCGCGCCGTCACCAAAGGGCTTAACCTCAACGCAAAGATGAAAGATTCGGGGATTGAGTGGATATGAGAAGTGCCAAAGCATTGGGATCTTTGCAGGTTTAAGAATTTCGTTTCCTTAGCCAATTTTCCATCTACCGATGAAAACAAAATAGGACTTGAGAATATTGAAAGTGGAACAGGAAATTTCATAGAAACTGAATCTGATTTCGAAGGTAATGGAGTACAATATATTGAAAACGACATTGTTTATGGGAAGTTACGCCCTTATCTCAGAAAAGTCTGGTTAGCTACAAACAAGGGCAATGCCGTAGGTGACTTCTTTGTGTTTAGAGCGAAAAGGTCAAACGCATCGTATGTCAAATGGTTGATGCTTTCCGATGGATTTACCTCCGAAACTAATGGTTCCACTTTTGGGGCAAAAATGCCCCGGGTGTCTTCGGACTTTATTCTTTCGATGCATTATTTTCTGCCCCCTCTCTCCGAGCAGCGCGCCATCGCTTCCTATCTCTACGCCGAGACCTCCAAGATTGATGCCCGCATAGCTAAACGCCGCAGGCAGATAGCACTTTTGCAAGAATATAAACAAGCTCTCATCACCGATGCCGTAACAGGAAAGATTGATGTGAGGGAAATAAATTCATAACAACGTAGAATCACTGCATAGTTAATAACTACCTTTGCAACAGAAGAATAAAAGAGTTTTGATATGAACAACAATCTGAACGAAACTTCCTTTGAGGAACACATTGCCGGGCAGCTGGCAGGCAGCGATCTTTATAATCAGCGTAGCAGCAGCGACTTTGACACCGAAAACCTCTGTGACCGAGAGATGCTGGAGCAGTTTCTCCGCCAGCAACCCGCCGTATGGGAGATGCTGCAACGCTCGTTCACGGGAAGGGAAACCGACAAGGTGGTGGTGGAAATCAATCGCCAGACAAACCGGGGCGAGAGCTTATTGACCTTGTTTCGTAAAGGCATTAAAATAAAAGGTAAAAAGATTAAGTTTGCTCAGTTTAAGCCGGTATTGGTTGGCACAGACAGCACGGCCTATCAACTCTATCGTGCTAATAGGTTCAGCATTGTGCGCCAGATGCGCTATAGCACGGCAAACAGCGACAAAGGCAACGAAGTGGATATGTGCATCCTGCTCAACGGACTTCCGCTGTTCACCTTCGAGCTGAAGAACGAGGGAACAGGACAGAACTATACCAACGGCATCTACCAGTACCAATACGACCGCAATCCGGAGAACCGCATGCTGAAGCATTGTTTGGTGCATTTCGTGATGGACAACAATTATGTGTTTATGACCACACGGCTGAAGGGTGCGGAAACAAAGTTCCTGCCCTTCAATCAAGACAGCGTTAATCCACCTGTAGAGGGCGAATACCCGGTAGCCTATATGTGGCAAAGCATTCTACAAGCCGACAGCATACTCGACCTGCTGGAAAACTTCATCAAGCGATATAACGATGAAGACGGAAAGCCCATGGTAATATTCCCTCGCTTCCACCAGCTTCGAGCCGTGAGAAAACTGCGTCGGAAGGTGCGCGCGGAAGGTGCGGGGCACAACTATCTCGTGTGGCACTCCGCCGGTTCGGGCAAGACCAAGACCATGGCGTGGCTGGCTCACCAGTTGGCCAATATGACCCATGCTGACCATAGCCCCGTATTCGACAGCATCATCATGGTGACCGACCGCATTGTGCTCAACCGCAATATGGCTGAAGACGTGGTGAACTTCGAGGACGTGGTGGGCACCGTGAAAGACGTGCGCCGTGGCAGCAAGAATCTTGCAACAGCCATAGACGAGGGACACCGCATCATCATCAGCACCGTGCAGAAGTTTGCCTACGCCCTGAAGACCCTGAAACGCGAGAAGCACCGCAAGTATGCCGTCATCGTGGATGAAGCACACACCGCCGTCGGCAACGAGAGTGCCAAGGATCTGGTGAACGCACTGAGCACCGATGAAGACCTGAAGAACATTCCCGACTTCAATCCCGACGAGTTTGAGAACGAGATGGATGCCTTCATGGTTTATCAGCAGATTATGCGCCGCTCCATGCAACACATGAGTTACTTCGCCTTCACCGCCACGCCAAAGGATAAAACCTTTGTGCTCTATGGCGACGAGAATCATAAGGAGCACGATCTCTACTCCATGAAGCAGGCCATCGACGAGAAGTTCATCCTCGACGTGCTGCAAAACTATGTGTCCTATCAGACCATGTTCGAGCTCATAGAGACCACCAACGACCCAGAAGAGAAGAAGAAACTTTTTGAGGAGAAAAAGTCGCTGGTTCTCATCTATGGCGAACTGAACAAGAACTCCTTATCATGTTGCGCAAGGCAACCATGATTGTAGACCACTTCATGAAGCATACCATTGGCAAGATAGGCGGTGAGGCCAAGGCTATGGTGGTGTGTGACTCGCGCCGTGCCGCCGCCGACTATAAGCGCCTCATCGACAAGGTAATTGAGCAGAACTACAACGGTGTCATCAAGACGCTGGTGGCTTTCTCCGGTGAGGTGGAAGACAGTCATGGCATGCGATGCACGGAAGCCGGCATGAATGATAACGGTGTGCATGATGACGGCATACGGGTTAAGTTCAAGGAGAACGATTATAAGATACTGATTGTGGCCAACAAGTTTCAGACGGGATTCGACCAGCCGCTGCTACATACGATGTTCGTTGATCGCACGCTCGGTGGCATACAGTGCATTCAGACGCTGAGTCGCTTGAACCGTTGCTGCCCAGGCAAGGAAGACACTATGGTGATAGACTTCCGCAACAAGCCTGAAGACGTGAAGAATGCCTTCCAGCGTTACTACACCGACATAGAACTACTTGGCGAGGTGGATACGCAGCGCATGTACACGATGATGGACGATGTGAACTGTTGGCGGGTGTTCAGCGAGGATGACGTAAACCGCGTGGTGACAATGCTCCAAAAGAAAGAAACCGCCGTGGGTGTACCCTCACTCCTGAGGACCATCGTGACGGATCGCATGAGTTCCATGTCGGATGAAGAGAAGGACCGCTATCGCAAATATGTGAACCGCTACGTGCGTCAGTATGGCTTCATGGCACAGCTAATGGATTTTGTAGATCCCGATTTAGAGAAGTTTTATGTGTTCTGCCGCGTATTCTACAAATACCTGCCCTATACCAAGGAGACCCTGCCTATGGAAATTCTCGACAGGATAGATCTGGACAAACTCCGCATTCAGCTGAAGTTTGACGGACAGTTGGAACTGGAAGAAGAGGAACAACAGATGACATCGAGCCGTATTGGTGAAGTGGGACAAAAGCAGGAAGACGAGAAAAAAACGATAGCCGAGATTCTCGATATAGCCAACAGCCCGTTCCAAAACCTGCTCAACGAGAACGATAAGATTCTGAAACAGATTTGGATTGACATTCTTCAAGACTCTGATGTAACCGATGCTTTTTCTGCCGGAAACTCATACGATGCACTGATAGCACTCGTCAACGAGAAATTCGACGAGAAGGTGGCCGACCAGATAGAGAAGTATTACAACTTCCAGGAGGAACTGGAGAAGAACCTGTCGTTCTCGATGATGCTTATCCGAAAGTTTGTAGACGCACTGGCTCTGAGAAGCCATAAGGCTACCAACCTGCCCTACATGGAAGGCGAACTGAAGGAAGCCATCATTGCCAGCCTCGGTCAGGAGTTTGAAGATGTGTGCAGCCACATACGCTCATTTGATGAGTTTGTAGATGTATTTTTCTCCGTGCTGAACCGTAGCAGCCTGCCTTCTCTCGATGGTGCGGACGGAATCATCAAGAACGCACTGAACAACATCTATCGCAACGATCATCTGCAGACAGTCGACAAACATATCTATTTTAACAGCTTGCTTTCTAAATATGAGAGCTATCTGAAGAAACTTTATTATCTCTGTCATAACGAAGAAGTGCCTACTCCTACGGGCTCCACCGACAATTCTACATTGGCCAATGCCATTTATGGATTTAAATGTCTGTGGGACCTCAGGTATGCCACGTCCGAAGAGGGCAAGCGTTTAAGCGGCTATCTGGATATGGTGCGTCAGTGGCGCAACGATGAGGCGCACCGTGCTCCTGTCACGACCGATGCTGAGGTGACAACTGCTATCAAGGTCCTTGTGGCGATGTACCTGTTTGTGACAGGAAACTCTATCACAGATCTCGAAATGCAGGAAGGATCTGAAACGATGGCTGACAAAACGCATTCAGCTCACCTTTCAAAAGGATATGTTGTGTTTGAGGACAGTGAGTATGAAGGCTCTATTGCAGCGGAACCCGGATTAGAAGAAAGATAATTCACCTTTGCATTGAAAAAATAAAAATCATGGAATCAACAAAACAAAACACCCTGTACCTGACCATCAGGCAGGTTTATTTCGACCAGATTGTTGCTGGCACGAAGAAAGAAGAATATCGTGAGATAAAGGATACCACCTATAAGAAATACTTAGCTTGTGACGAAAATGGCTATCCTTATTTTGATGATGAGAAAATCAGTGACGATAATCCATTGGCAGGTGACATTTATGTATGGAACAACGGGGTTTACCCATACTATCCCAAAGACAACCTGAAGTATCTGAGCCTTGCCGTTGGCTATGCCAAAGAGCGGGACACCGCATTGGTGGAAGTAACCGACATTACATTCCGTCCTCTTAATGATAAGGGTGGAAATCCAGCCCGTTTCCACGATGACGGCGAGAATGCTGCCCTTGACCCCAATGGAGAGCTTTGCTTCTGGGAGGCAGTGTTTCATCTTGGCAAGGTAATTGAAGTGAAGCGGATATAATGAGGTTTTTCCAAATATGGCTACCAACAAGAATGCACAGATAAGATACCAGGCTCTTGACAGATGTCTTGGTAATTGGAGTCGTCATTACTATATTGACGACTTAGTATATGCCTGCAACAAGGCTCTTTACCTTTATAATGGTCAAGGGAAGAAAGACGAGGGCGTAAAAAAACGTCAAGTACAAGAGGACTTGAAATTTATGGGGAGCGAGGAAGGCTACAGAATGATGATTGACGCTATACGCGACGGTCACCGGGTGTACTATCGCTACCACCATCGCAATGACTCTATCAGTGAGCGGCCTTTCAATCAGGAGGAACAAAATATAGTATCAGATGCACTGATGTTGCTCAAGCGTTTTGAGGGCGTGCCACAGTTTAATTGGCTGATGGATATTGACAAGAAGCTCTATTCAACTAGTCAACTGGGGAAAGATGTGCGTTCGGTCGTCAGCTTCCAGCACAACCCCTACCTAAAAGGTATGGACAAGGACTATTATAAACAGATTTTCGATGCCATTGTCAATAAGCAAGCTTTGGAGATTTGTTACCATCCCTTTGGTAAAGATGACAAAGAGCTGGTAGTGAGCCCTTATCATTTGAAGCAATATAATAACAGGTGGTTTCTCATAGGCAAGCAGAGTGATTATGATGGGCTGACCAACTATGCCATTGACAGGATAGACGGAGTCAAGGAACTTGGCCGCAAGAATTTTGAGCCACTTGATGAGAATTTCAACTTCGATGAGTTTTTCGAGGATGTCATTGGCGTGTCTGTTGAAGATGTGCCGGTTGAGGATGTGGTTATCTATGTTAACGAAAAAGCATTCAATTATATCTATACCAAACCTCTCCATGAATCGCAGGTGGCAAGAAACGACCGAGCCGAAGATGGGAGACGTATCATAACCCTTCAGGTAAAAGATAATTATGAACTTAGGTCGCTGCTCCGCTCCTTCGGTAGCCAGATAGAGGTGATAAAGCCTACCTCTCTACGTGAAAAGATGAAAGAAGAGGCTGATGCGCTTAGTAAAATGTACGCTGATTAATAAATATTCAGAAGAATGCAGAATGTCTGCACTGTTAGTTAATACCTTTGCATTGTAACTATAAATAAGTTTGTTTATGAGCGAAATTAAATGTCCTAAGTGTGGTGCGATTTTCACCGTTGATGAAGCTGACTATGCTGCAATCCTTAACCAGGTAAAGAACGATGCCTTTGATGCTGAGGTAAGTAAAAGACTTGCTGAACTTCATCAACAGCAAAAGGTTGAGCAGGCTGCCGTCATTCTAAAAACCGAACAAGGCTATAAGGATAAGCTGTCGGCTAAGGATACGGTCATTGCCGGCAAAGATACTGAGATTGCAAAGCTCAACGAGCGCCTGAACAGTATTGCACAGGCTAAGCAACTCGAAATGAAGGAGCAGATGTCTGATAAGGAAACAGAGATTACTCGCCTTCAAGAGCAAATCACAAATTTGCAGAATAGCAAACAGATGGAGATTGACAACAAGGTGGCAGAGAAGGACAGGCGAATACTTGAACTGGAAGCGTCGTTGCAGCAGAAAGTGAGAGACCAGGAACTGGCCGTGATGCAGGAGAAGACCGCTCAACAGGATGCTATCCAGCAGAAGCAACAGCGTATCACGGAGTTGGAAGCCAAACTCATAGAGAATGAGGCAAAAGCTACGCTCAACGAGAAAAACATGAAAGACTATTACGAGCGTAGCCTGAAAGACAAAGATGAAGAGATAGAACGCTATAAAGACTTCAAGATTCGCCAATCAACTAAGATGATTGGTGAGGATTTGGAGATACATTGTCATACCGAGTTTGACAATGCACGGTCGCTCGGACTGTACCCCAATGCCTATTTTGAGAAGGATAATGATGCCAGCAACGGAAGCAAGGGTGACTTTATTTTCCGCGACTATGACGATAATACGGAGTATATATCTATCATGTTTGAGATGAAAAACGAGGCCGACACAACATCTACCAAACATAAGAATGAAGACTTCTTTGCCAAGCTGGACAAAGACCGAACTGCAAAAGGATGTGAATATGCCGTGCTCGTTAGCATGCTGGAGCCAGAGAGCGAACTATATAATAATGGTATAGTAGATGTGAGCCACCGTTACCCGAAGATGTTCGTCATCCGCCCAAAGTTCTTTATGCCCATCATTTCGCTATTGGCCAAGGCTTCGAGAAAAGCCGTGGATTATAAGCGGCAGCTGGCTATCGCCCGCAACCAGTCGGTTGATGTGACTAACTTTGAAACAAAGCTCAATGAGTTCCGCAACGGCTTCAGTCGTAACTATGAACTGGCAAGCAAGAAGTTTTACATGGCTATTGACCAAATCGACGAGTCCATCAAGCATCTACAGAAGGTACGTGAAGCCTTGGTCGGCTCTGAAGACAATCTTCGTTTAGCCAACAAGAAAACTGACGAGTTGACGATTAAAAAGCTGACATATAACAACCCAACAATGAAGCAGAAATTCGACGAGGCAAGGATGAAGGCTGATGATGCGCAGGAGGAATAGTTCATTAAAATAGTCAGGTATTCTCATTGTTTGAGAATACCTGCACAACAAAATGGTTATGATTTACGATGGTTGGCTAAAAATCCAGGACTGGCTGCACGAACGAAGTCTCATCTATGATAAATATTCCAAAGGGATACCGAAGAAATCTGATGCTGTAAAAATCGACTTCCAAAACTTACAATACGGCTGGCTTGAGATGGTCTTCAATATTAATGGACAAAGGCAACTCATGATACCATTAAGTGATTTATACAATCCGCTTAAAGACATTGTGCAGTGGTTGGAGGCTATTATAGATTTAGGGAATAACAACCCTTATTACGAGCAGACATTACATATTGACAGCGAAGGATCTCATGTTTTGATGCACTATGAGTTACTTGAGTTGCCAGAGTTTGGCAACATTGAAAATCAAAGAGGACTATTTATTGTCTATTGTTCGAACAGAGATGACAAAGAGAAGACTGTAGCAGCAATTTGTTCTCCCATTGATTTAGTTCGCAATATCTATATCCCACTTATCAACTTTTGGGGCTTCGGCAACCATGGTCAATACGATGACGATTACATGACCGAGAATTGGTCTTTACCAAATGGAGAAGCTGCGACATCTCTGGATTTCTTTAATGAGCTGAAGTCTACGAAATTAGAATGGTTTATTTCTTCTAAAAAGTACGATGAGTGGTTTGATAAGCAATTTGTTACCCCAAAGATTAAGAAAATAATATTGATAAGTCCTAGAGAGGAGGGCATTTTCTGGGACACTAATGGGATTTGTCTGAATGGTGGAGCTGAGTTGGTAATAGAAGATAAGGCATATAATCTATCTACCATGCACGAATTTGACGATTGGCTTCGCTCGTTGCATCTTGGCAAATTCAATGAACAATCAAATGCTAAAAAACAATTTCTCACTCGGATACGTGAGGTTTTAGAAGACGAAGTCGAGATTTTCTATGGCGAGATAGCAAGTGATGGTCGTATTATTAACTATGAATTAGTGCCGAATGTTCGACTTTGGCAGAATGGGAATCATTCTGGATTAAGATATAGAAGGATTAAGTGAAGAAAATTATGCATTATAAATTCAAAGATTTAACTATTGATCGAGAAAATCCCTTCCAGGCTGACAGATTAGGTAGGAAAAAGTATGCACAAATTTTGACTAATATCATTGCTCATAATCATGATGGGTATGTCGTCAGTCTCAATGGAGCATGGGGAACTGGCAAAACCACATTCGTTAAAATGTGGGAACAAATGATGAAGAACGATGGGTATAAGACTATTTATTACAATGCATGGGAATCGGATTTTATAGAAGACCCTTTAGTGGCATTGATTGCTGAAGTTGGAGAGTTAAGCAAAGAAGCTAAACTAAAAGATTTATTTACTTCTGTTATGAACAATGCCGGGAAAATCAGTTTGGCGGCAACTCCCCAAATGGTGAAACACATTATTAAAAAGTATATTGGAGATGACGCAGTTGATAGCGTTACAGATATGGTTGAAGAAAGTATATCCTCACTTAAAAAACAAATAGATAAATATAATGAAGAACGAAAAAGTCTTACTTCTTTTAAGGCACGATTAAGTGATTTAGTAAGCAAGCTAACCGAAAAGCCATTGATTTTTTTTATAGACGAATTAGACAGGTGCAATCCTTTTTATGCTGTGAAAGTGCTGGAACGGATAAAACACCTCTTTTCCATCCCCAATATTATTTTTATACTTTCCGTTGATAAGCAGCAGTTAGGCAATTCTGTCAGAGGATACTTCGGCAGTGACAGGATTAATGCAGAGGAATACTTACGTCGTTTTATAGATATTGAATATTTTTTGCCAGACCCCAATTATGACAATTACATTAAGTATTTGTGTGAGGAGCTAAATTTCAAAGGTTTTTTCTTTGGTAATAATAGAAACATGCTTTCTTCTGCCTATTCTTTCTTCGATGAGTTTATTAGAATACTTGCAAGTAGCAAGAAACTAACTTTAAGACAGATGCAGAAGCTACTCATATCTGTTCGATTAGTATATTGCTCCCTTTATACAAACAGCGAAGAGTTGCCAGGATTGATATTATTGCTTTTATATATTAGAAGCTATCATTTTGGACTATATGAGTCAATCGTAAATCACCAGTTATCTTGCCAAGAGCTTGTTGATGAACTAGAGTGCGTATTGCCGTTTTCTCTCTACGAACGTAAGAAATATTCAGAATATCACGTACCTGTTATTCTTTTTCCTTTTTGCGATTTACTAGTTTATTATATGACTACAGATCGCGATAGTGGAGAGTCCAAATTATGGGAAGTGGATGCAAACGATTTCAACAAAATCAACCTGTTTTTTACCACTAAACACTTGAAGGCTGATGATATAGTAACGTATGCAAAGTTAATAAGAAGAACAAGTCAACTAAAACTATCATATGTTACCCAGTTTATTGACTTGGAAGAGAATTTACATATAGAGGATTAATCTCATTTCATAAAAATCAATAAATGTAAAGGATAGTATGTATAGAATAGATACTTCATATACTGTTCCTTGATACCCCCCCTCTACCCATTATAACAATGGATAACCGCCAATCCCATGCAAACCCCAATCACATTGTACTGGTACATAAAAAGGGAGGCCAAAAGACATTTCATTACATTGTGTTTGCGAAACACGTAAAACGTACAAACCAGCAGTATTCCTGAATATTCATAATCGACGTGTAGCCACATAGTGATGCGACAGACTGCAACCATCAAGACGCAACCGGGCAAAAACTTCTTACCAACATTGCTTAACCCCTCTATTGCCACCAGCCCCAATAGCAGGGTGAAGAACACATTATGTGTATTGTCATGATTCAGTAGCCACCACGGAATATCCGACACAAGAGCAAAAATGAAAAGACTCAGCGCATATTTCCTTACGGAACGGGTATGCACATACCCCTCCACCAGCAGAAATGCGAAGATGGGAAAAGCCATCCTACCCACCGTTCGCATGGCATCGTAGGCAATGCTTTCGTCCATCAGATAATAGGCTATGTGGTCTAATGTCATGGACACCAAAGCAATTACCTTCAATGCGCTCCCTGATAGCCCTTTACCTTGAACGAGGATCATGTCACTTTGTTTTCTTTTCTTTGCCCAATAACTCTGCAATCATCGCATCCACCTCGTCATTGACACGCTTGAAGTTACGCCCCAGCATGATTTCCTTCTCACGGTTGGAGGCAAACTGATAAATCTTTGGCAGGTCGGCATACAGACTTTCCTCCTGTTTGATTTGTTCCATATCAAAGTGGGTCTTACAGAAATACTTCGAGGTCTTGAACTCCTCCGACTTCTCAATGTCGAAGCCTTGCATCATGCTACCTTCCGTCGAAGTAAAGTCACGAGCTGACTGACCAGCGAGCCAACCTGTCGCCATGTCCGCTATCTTGGCAGCAGGGACTAGAAAGTCCAACCGCTCCGAGATAGACGTGGAAACCTTCTGGTCATTGATAGTAATAGACTTGGACGTCTGCTTCGCCTTACCGAATACATCATTCTGCGCCCATTCCAGCGTTTCCTTATTGCGGGCGGCACCCATAAAAATGTTACCACAGGTGGTAATAATCTTCTGCATCCCATTCTTGCCATAGTCCGCCTCCAGCTGTGGCAACTCTTGGAAACCAAGCGTCACTGCTACCTTGTTGCTTCGCGCCGTGCCGATCAGTCGATCAATCTTATGAAAGTACAAGGTTGGCAGCTCATCCACAATGATGGAAACAGGGATATTCCTTCTGCTGTTCACACGGGTCACGAGACGGTTGAGCACCAACGCATTCAGTGCGCCCACAATCTGCTCTTTCTCTGGGTCGTTGGCAATCACGAGATAGGAAGGGCTGGCAGGGTCTGAAATCTTCAGGTCGAAGTTATCCCCTGTAAAAATCCAGTAGGCTTCCGGTGAAACCAAGCGAGCTGCATTGACACGGAGCGTACCCACCATACCTTCGAGCTGGTCCATCGCTTTGTTGGTATAAGCCGACTGGAACGGAGCCATGAGCGAGAGTATTTTCTGATCCTGCATCAGGATGTCAAATACGTCACTGTACTGCTTACCTAAGAAGGATAGTACATGTGGCATGTCCGAATATTCTCCTGTAATGGTGTCAGGCTCCACTACCTGCCCCTGCTCATCCTCATACCAGGATGAAGTGATATGCACTTTCTGTCCGTTACGGCTGATATATAAGTGAAATCATTCAGATCCACGAACATGCCATCCTCATCCACAGACACATCGTGGCTCAGCTCATCCACAAAGTCAAGAATCATGTTACCGTTCTTGTCGACAGCCCGATAGTCATGCCAGTTCTTTGTCATCAGCCTTAGTTTCTTCCCCTTGTATTTGATGTAACGAGTGAGTTTCTTGCCGTCCTTGAACCCCGTCGGATGGAAGTTGACGAAGAAATAGATGATAGCCGAAAGGAAGTTGATGGCCGAGTTCTGAAAAAATGCCTCCGATCCGCCTTTCATGTTGTCCCCCTTGTTAAGCGATTCAAGCAACGTTGCAGCTGTCTCAGCCGCTGCTGCCAAGTCAGGGATATACTTCCGTTGTATAGGGTTGATACGGTTGGAGTACTCCACATCAGTAAAGTTCACGATGTGGAAACCACAGTTTTCCGGTAGCCTGCCAAGTTTCTTGTTTTTGCAGTACTGATAGAACAGCGTCTTTCCCAATGTCGGAAACTTATAGTCATACACCATCATGGCAAAGCCCTTGGCCGCATGCTGACGGATAAATGGGTCGATGATGCCAAACGACTTACCAGAACCGGGCGTACCCAGTACAATGGTCCCACGGAACGGATTGATGATGTTGATCCATCCCTTGTGCATGCGCCCCTTGAAATAGTAGATCATCGGGATATTGACAGAATAAGGATTTTCATTCAGTTCCTCCGACTGCTGGAACGACTCATTCTCAAAGTTGAAACGGTCTTCACCCAATTTGTAATTGTAGTAGCGAGAGATACCATCTAACCCCTGATGCAGAAGCATCGTACCGATAATGGAGGTCATGGCGTAGAGCACGCGATTGGTAGGGAAGCCAAATGAAACTCCGCCCCAGACGCCTTTATGAAGCATTATGCAGAGTGCGATGAACGTAATGCCAATGCCGATAGGGTAAAGCACCATTGTCTTGACATTGAACTTCAGCGCCTTCTGTGGACGTGTACCGATGCATGTCACACCAATACATATCAGTTCGATGAGCTTACACGATGCTACATTGTTGAAAACCTTGAAGCGCGTGATGAGTTCCAGGATAAATCCCGTCACACGGGTGTCCGCCGTGATGGGGAGATTCATGATCAGCTCTACAATCAAGAAAAGGTAGATGCAACTCCTGAACGTGTTGTACATCTGTTGCTGTTCCCTTGTCTCTTCTACTGCCATGATGCTACTTTTGAGAATTAAGAACCGGGAGAAACGCCATTATCTGTTCATCAATGCCGTCGGCATGAAGAATATCCTTATAATCGATGTTGAGTATGACGACACGACCAGAAATCTGTTCCTCCGAAATCTCCAGTTTCAGCACCTTCTCTTCAGGAAAGGTCAGCTTGTCGAGTACCAGCACGTTACGATATGCCTTCTTGAAGCTCTTGGCACTGCTCAGGGAATAGACCGGAGTCAGCTCTATTGTCTGCGAGTTGGTAGCCTTCAGTTCCTTCTTGTCTGTGAGTTTGATGCGTACCTCACTGATGTCATACTTGATTTTGGTGGCATTGTAGAGTGAATAATCGATGAAGAAATAATCACCGATGCTGAAGATGTTGTTCACTCTTGCCCTGATGCCATACTCGTGGGAACGGATATGCTTTTGCGGTTTACTGGCAAAGATAGCCCAGGCGTAGGCTGCCATTTCTTTACATGGCATCGTCACGTCGGGATTCTCATATCTGCCCATATCCCTGGTCTTGATGCGGTAGATGGAGTTGGCTTTCGCTGGTCCGGCAGTATAAACCACGTTGAGTTGTACGATATGCCGCTCACCGATAACGGTAACTGTACCTACCAACTCATTGTCGTACATTCTCCCAGAGGGTTTAATACGCACGATATTGTCCGTACACTGGTTACCTACAATCTTGCTCGTCGAAATATCCACGAGCTTGATATTCTCTGGCATCAGCAGATGCGTTGTCACCTCTTCGTTGACAAAAACCACATCCTTGCGTCTGTTCTCGTCAAAGATGTAGCTGTCCGTGGGCCTTGCGTTGCGGATATATCTCACCGAAACCGAGTCTGCCTCTATGTTCTTATACATTTTCTGTGCCTGAAGGCTGCCACACAATCCCATGAGGGCAACCAAGATAACTAAAAACTGCTTCATATTTTCTAATGTTTGATGAATTGTTGAATGCTACTCAGCATTGGTATTGACCAGATAAACGATGGTGTTGTACTTGATTCGTGCCTTATTCTTTCTGATATTGGCAGACACGGCAGAGGTCGCTGACTGGTACATGTTCTGTAGGGCCTGCAGAGCCACTGCCTCAGAACTCAATCCGCCGCCATACCCACCGTCAAAGTTGATATTGCTCTGCAAGGCGTTCGCCTTGGCATCCTTCATCAAGTCACGGAAGGCCGATTCCGGCACATAAAAGCCCTCCATGCCGTCATTGTCATAGACGGATAGTCCCACCTTGATGAATTTTTCCTTAACCAAGATGCTGGTGATGGAAGCCATGACACGCTGCTGACCGAATCCCGTCACCGTACCATAGAGATAGGTACCCTTCTTCAGTTTTGTCCCTTTGAGCGTCACATCATCGAGGAGTTTGAAGCGGAGGCGCGTACCCTCGTGTGCTTTGGTCGTCTTGTCTATCATGGCACGGATTAACGGAACCTCCGCCGTAGATTCGGCACTGACGGTGTTGAACTTATCCGCATTACCCTCCATCACCTTCTTGACAATGGCTGGTTTCTCCTTGGACTTACGACTATGTGCATTGAAAGGCTGTGACACTTTTGATTCTTTGCCACCTTCATCCTCATCGCCGATGCCCATGCTCCTCTCCAAGGATTTTTGCCGGGCAAGGCTTCTCTTCTGAATCGCTTCCACCTCCCTTGCATAGTCATCCATCTCCGTTTGTCGGGAACTACGGCCATAGCTGCTGCCAGAACCGTATCTGGATACACCACCGTAACTTCCACCCTCATAGGCATTGATGTGCTTCCGAGACTGTTCCAGTCGTTGTTGCAAGGCTTCCATGTCCTTCTGCCGCTGCGCATTGATAGCATTCTGCCGGTCTATTTCATCCAGCTCATGCTCTTGATAACTGTTGCTTAGTGAGTCCTGCTGTGGCTGGTCCTCACCGATGCCGTTCACTGCCGATGCCGCATCTTCCTCGTTATATCGTTTGTTCATCTCCGCCATCTTGTCCCCTATTTCATCATTGGCTGCTGTGGGCAGCGAAGCGTTGATACTGTCGGTGGCAATGCCCTTCTTGGCATCGTCCTGACCTCCGAACACACCTATCAGCTCATAGCCTAAGAACAAGATGGGCAGGAGAATGGCCAATGGAAAGATATACTTGGGCTGCTTTAAATCGATGCGCCACCAACTCTTGCCCTGTGACAAGGGCTTCACCACTGGAGGATATTTCGGACTTGTCTTTTCCCTTTCGTCGGACTCTTCCTTATTTTCGCCCTGCGCTTCTGCATTAGCCTCCGTCCGTGCAGCGTCCGACGGATCATCCTCCTTTCTCAGTCCAGCTTTAAGCAAGAATTTCTTAATCAGTTCTTTCATATCATTAATGTTTTAAGTTTGTCACTATCATTTCGAGCTGCCTATATTTATAGATGATAAGCGTGGAATCCTGATGCGTCTTGATAGGAATACGCACCAAGGAATCCAGTTCCCATTTCAGTCGCTGTCCTCGCAGAGCCAGTTGTCCGACCTCTCGAACCTGTACATTCTTGCCGTTCTGTATGCTCTGCAGTCCGGCGAACATAGGCTGCACATTCTCTATCTCCCCCACAATATCCTTGCTGGGTTGCGGAGTATAGAGTGACACGACTATCCCCAAGCAGAGCGAATAGACCAGCGCACCGATGGTCATGGCCGCCGTACGCTTCGGGTGTTTCACAGCCCATGCGTTGGCAGCATCTATTTGTTCCCGTATCTTCCATTGCAAAGAGAGCTTCTTTACAAAGGACTCCAGCTTCCCCTTGGTTTCCTGTTCCCATCTAGCCTTGGCCTCTTTCGCACGTTTTATTTTCTTCTTCATACCCTTAGTAGTCTAAGTCTTTGTTCTCCAATGTTCTCCAGTTGGTAATCAGCAGACCGTGCGGATTGTTCCTTGTCCGGGGTACATTCTCAATGCCGCCCACCGTAATAAGAGAGCGTTTCATGTCGCGTGAACGACGTTTAATAATCTGCGTACCGTAGTATTTGAACTTTCGAGTGTGTTCGTCCAGTTTGATGGAGTCACAGATGATTATGCACACGGCCGAAGAAGAGACGATGTCCGAGTAAAAACCGTTTTCCTCCATCGCCTGTTTCTGTTTTAGAGCCGTACCGTCCGCCATATACATGGCTTTGGACAGTGTCCATTTGATATAGTCGTCATCGGGCGGCAGATTGAAGAAATACTGATGGAAGAGCTGGATGTGTGCTTTTGCCTCCATAACAAAGTTCGCCTCCTGTTTACTCCTTTCAGCGAGGAAAGGAATGTCGCCATCGAGGACATAAATCTGATTACGCTCTTCCGTTACCAACTTGGCACAGTAGAAGATGCAGCAGGCACAGACCACCGTACTGCCGATGATGGTCAGCAGTACAGTTGTCAGTGCGAGCCTTGTTTTCTGTTCCAAACTTTGTATTAACATATCCTGTCGTTTTTAGTTTATTTTCCTCTGTTGTAAGAATCTCTCATGGAGCTGCCCATCTTCGATGCCGCCTTGCTAGCAGAGCTTTCTGTGAACATGTGTTTGGCCTCCTTCGCCATCCCCGAGGCAGCGCCTCCCATGACTCCAGCCATAGTAGCCACTCCGCCGTCGGAATAGCCACTTGCGCCGCTCACAGTTCCTGCCATAGGCATTGAGGTCCTCGCCGAGGTTATACATCAGGATGAAGTCGATATAGTACAGGCACATATAGGTGACAAATCCCCATAGCGACAAGGACAAATATTTGCTGATCCATTGCGACCATGCACTGCTCCATGGCGGTACTATCGAGAGGGCGAACATGATGGGGGCAAATGTGGCCAGTATAGCCATGAAAATACGCTGGGCTACCAAGATGCCATAATACGACATCTGGAATATCAGTTCACCGATGAAACGTATCACGTCGTTTATCCATTCCGACACCTTTGTCTCAGCAGCTACAGTGGCTCGCTGCGCATAGTTGTTGATGGTCGTGCCCAGATTTTCCATGTTGTAGATGAGCTTATCCCACCAATGGGCATCCTCCCCGATGGTCTGTACCTGCTTCGCTGTCTCAATACTGTCCTGCACCTGGCGGAGTCGTTTGAGATAGTCCGACTGCTTCTGTGCTACTTTGAGTTCCAGTGCAGCCACTTCCTTGTTCTTGCTGCTCGCCATCTGTTTGGTGGTCGCCTCCAACGCTTTACCCGGTCGGGCCAGTTCCTGACAGATCCAAGAACTGTAAGTGATGCAGATGGACAGTCCCACGATGCGGAGAAGTTTCATTACGTCCATCGCCCTACGTCCAAGCATCATCATCCAGCACTCGTAGGAGCCCACACAAAGGGCGAGGCACAAGCCTATGACACGGGCGTAGCCCACGGTGTTGTCCAGCACCGCCGACTTTGGAAAAGTCTCCATCGCCACCAGCAGCTTCTCAAGGCTTTGGTCGATAGAGGGCAGCCCCATGGTGAGTAGCTGACTTGCAATATTCATCAAAATATCTGTAACCATAATCTTATCGTTTGTAATAGTTTTGCGCCATGCCTACAAGATGCGCCACACGACTGACAATTTCCTCCATCTGTTTCTTATATTGTTGGTAGGCTTTCTGCCGTTTGGCGTTTTCAAGTTCATATCCCACACCCGTCCGATGGATATAGGCTATATCCTGGCAAACTATCTCGTTCTGCCGGGTCAGTTCATCGACCTGAAATTTCAGTTTGCCGCTGCTCCTCTGCATACAGAAGAGCAGTCCGTCGGAAATAGATTTCTGCATGCGTTCGAAGTCGGTTTTGAAGGAGGAATAAACCAGATCGACATTCCTGTCAGCGGCACGCGCCACTTCCTCCTTGTAGAGTTCTTCTATCTTCGCACGTTCCTGCTCGGTTTCCTTCATCTTCTGTCGTTGCGTCTCTTCGGCGGTGATACGAGTGGGCATGATGCGTTTCACGCTGGACTTACTTTCCTTGAACCTAACTCTCCAGCCAGATTTGAGAAATCTCCATTGCCAGTAAGCCTCACCGCCGCTATATTTCTTGTGTAATAAGTAATAATACCATGCAGGAGCAAAGTCCCATGGTCCGTTCTCCATCGACTTCCACTGCTTTTCCTTCTGGTCATCGTAGGTCGGATGCTGAGCAAATGTGGACAGGGAAAGATAAAGTAACCCTGTCATGATGAATAGAAATTTTCTCATATACCGTTCCATTTGTTAATTACTCCTTCTGCTATTTTGTCCGTCACTTCACTGTTGAGGATGTCCCAAATATAATCGTATCTGACCCCGTCGACGGTAATGATGCTACACCAGACGTTGGCACCATCGATGATACCTCTCATGTTTTCTATGGAAGTCTTCAACTCCATGATAAGGTGAAGCTTCTCGTCCATCGAGGCCTTCATTACGTTGACACCGCTGGCGGCAAGCGATGCATAAAGGGCTTTGATGTTTTTGATTTCTCTTGCACAAGCCATATTCGCTTCTGTATAGTACCATGCCACCATCGGCTTCTTGGAGGTATATTGAAAAGTGGAGCGTGTAAACTGGGAGTACTCCTGTATCAGGCGATACATGCTGTTGACTGCCGAACCCAATGCGCTGGCTAAGATGACGTAGGAATAGCCATTATTCAATTTGCTGTCCAAGGTCGTTCTGACATCATTGAACTTGGTAGCACCCTTTGTGATGATGCTCTGTTCACCAAAACTCGTTGCCACCTTTGCCAAGGCTTTGTCCTCTTCACCCTTGATGAGTTTATGCAGACTAATAAGGGCTTCAATGGTTAGTGGATCCCTCGGCGTCGGTATAACATCGGCAAAGATGGGAGCTGCTACCATGAAGCACCATAACAACAGCCCATATCTTTTTATATTCCATGCCTTTTTCATAAGCCAAACTTCTTTAGACATCCAAGCCGTTCCAGTTGTCAATCAACCCGTCAACGGAGTTTTGAGCCGTGATATAGGCAGCCCACGACTCCACGTCAATGGCCATGAGCACATCCCCCCAGTTGTTACCGAACTGGCACATCATCACCATAACCTCCAGCTTATAGTGGATTTCGAGCAGACGACTGTAGATCTTGTTGGCCATCGTCAGCCGCTCATAGCGGTTGAGCAGGTTATATCCGTCGTCCTTGCCGTCATCTTTGGCCGTGTCCAAAGGATTGTGTACCTTACCGTTGTTTACAATATCCACAAAGTCGTGTACCAGTCCTTGCGTCTCGGACACGAGATTGGTCATCTCATTGAGGCATACCACATAGTTCTTGCCCGGTGACTTGCCGAGCTGTTTCAGCACGATGGGCACATCCTTGAAGATGCTGGCTGTGAGCGAGACGATTTCACCGTAGTATCTGCTTTCTTCTCCAAAACCAGTGATGTTCTGCATGGAGAGTTGGTAAAGTTCCTTGATGCTTGCCATCGTAGCGGTATATTTCATCAGCTTCTCTTGCTTGGTATTGATGGAATCCAGACGCCCGTTGTGCCTGTCCTCTATGAGTTTCTGCGAAGCAGCATTGGACATAACGGCGGCCGTGGTTTTCTTATCTATCACCACTCGCCATCCAGCCCGAATGTTCAGCGAGGCAAGGAGCATCGCCAGAACAAAAATTAACCTTAACTTTTCCATAAGCTCATAATGTTTTGAAGTTCGTTGACATGCCGCGCGAAATCGAGATATTTACTTATCCCTGCTTTTCTGCGGTCTTTTTCTATCTCTGTGATGGCACGTTGGATGTTACCACCATAATGTTTCGTGTAAATCTTGAGGGCTTCCTTTTCCGCCCGTTCCGTGGTGTAGGCCCAGTAACATTCAGGCGGTTCTTCCACACCATACACATCCGATATCTGTCCACGGCAAATCCATACCTCCTTGAAGTAATTCCGGCCCTCGTGGTTGTTAAGGCTGTTGATGGTGAAGATCTGCTGTCGTTGAACCGCTGTCAGTCCGAGGATAGCCGCGATGTCATCGTACCGATCCTTGAATTTGGCCTGGTCAAGCAGAATTTTCACGTCGCTGTTGTTGATGATAGCCTCCTTGACAATGGGAGAATCAATCACGTCGTTCAGTTCCTGTGTCACTACTCCGGCGATGCCGTGGAACTTACGCACCGTCTTGTAGAGATACTTGATATATTCTGCCATCGTAGGCGAGGCGATAGCTTTCCATGCCTCTTCGATGATGAGAGCCTTTCGGCCTTTCTTGATACGCATCTTCTGGAGAAACACATCCATGATGATGAGCACCACGATAGGGAACAGCACAGGGTCATCTTTGATTTTGTCAATCTCGAAGACAATAAACCGTTCATCGAAGAGTGACTGTTCCAGATCGTTGTTCAGCGTGCACTCCAGCTCGCCACCACGGTAGAACTGTTCGAGAATAGCAGCAAAGTTGTCAATGTCGAAGGCTATCTTCTTTTCGGTCATCAGCTGTGGAATACGTTCCAGCGCATATTCATAGAAAGTGTTGAAGGACAGCTTCCTAACCGTCATCTTACGTCTGCGCTGCTCCATCTTCTCGATTTTCTGTTCGATGCGCATAAGGTAGCTGCCTTCGATAACCTCAGCCATGAGGCGCATGAGTTGACGGTTGGCAGCCACCTTCTCACCCTCCGTCGCAGCTTGGTTATTGACCAGGGCATGCAGCTTTTCTACCTGGCGTTTTGCCTTGATGTGATGCGCAACCTCAGCTTCAGAAAAGATGGTATCTCTGTTTTCTGCATTGACACATGCAGAAGTGTTTCCCTGATATCCCTCAAAATCTTGATAGTAGCTATGCTCCACCTTCTCACCATACTTCTCATACTCACCGTTCTTTTTATCCTCCAGCAAGAGCCGGTGGCGCAACCTATCTTTTTCTTCTGCGGAAAAACCAAGGAAGGGGTGGAAGAAAGCGTCATAATACTCCACGATGACCTGATTGATGATGGCATCTTCAATCTTTGAAGGCATCTCGTTTCCCTTGTAGATGAGAAAAACAAGCGATTTGAGAAAGTTCTTCTTCTCCCCGAAGTTCTGTCGGTATTCCGTCTTGGTAATCTTAAACGGATTCATGGAGATGGGATGCTCTTTGGAGTAGGTGATATAGGTGCCACCGAAGTAGCTGCATATACCCTCGTAGCTATCTCCAGTATCTACCATCATCACATCCGTATTCTGCTCCAGAAGCTGGCGCACCACGCTATTCATGTGGAAGCTCTTACCGCTGCCACTGGGTCCGATACAGAAGAAATTAGCATTGTCAGTGTACTTGTGTACTCCCTCCTTACCGGTAATGTCTATCGCCACAGGAAGTCCCTGCCTGTCTGTATAGTAGGTTTTGAGCGGCGTCTCCTCAGAATGTTTCAGATGCTCCTTAAAGCATAGGCAGAGCGCTGCGTCCGACAGCGTAAGAAAAAGGTCGTAATCAGGATTGAAGGCATAGCTATTGCCAGGAAAGCTGCACGTGAAGAGCTCCAGCTGGTTATATGCCGAGCGAGAGGGCATGATGGCACAGTCGTAGAGTTTCGTTTCGATGTACGATGTAACCGGCGTTATCTTGTCATGCGGACAACTGACGAGGATATTGAAATTGGTATAAACCATCAGTTTGCTATCCACAGCCAGTGTGTCCAACAGCCGTTCTATATCTTCTTTGGCGATGCGGTTCGACGGATCGGGCATGGAGCCGTGGCGCTTCGCCTTGCTTTGCAGCTTGCGCATAAGTCTGCGCTGGGCAGGTATTTGTATGACCTGATTGTAGATGACGCAGTCAGTATAAGGTATCTCCGTTAAGAAAGAAAAGAGGTCAGTGGCAATGTAGGTGCCGTTGATGTTGACCGAAAGGAACGGCCTCACGAAGTTGGGCATATTGATTTCATCTATATCCACTAAGGGAAAAGACTTTACCGTCCGGTCGCCTATCTTCAGGTTCTCGTCAGAACATTTGAAATTGGTCATGGAGAATGGACCTTGCTTGAACTGGAATGCCATAAAGCGGTGAAGATACTCGTCTATCTCCGACTTGCTCAGCTTGCGGTGGGCGATACCTTTCTCTTGCAGAATGTTAGCTACCTTGGCTACTTTGACATGGAAGTCCTCCCATCGTTTGGCATCATATTTCACAAAAGCATTGTGTGCACACTCCTGCGTAACAATGAGGAAGGTACGTATGTCGGTATATTCCCGTCCCTCGAAGTAGTTGAAGTAGCTTTCGGTCAGGAACTCCTGTTCTCCCTCCGGCTCATGGTGATACTCCTGCTTGCAGAAGATGTCCTGTTTTTGTAGGGCATACCCCTCACCGAGTGTCTTTATAATGTTGGCCAGTACGTCCTGGAAGAGGCAATATAGGTCAGCATCGGTACAATATTGCTGCACGGGATTCTCAATTTCGAAGAGTACGGACGGATTCCCCTTCTGGGACCAGAGCACCGTATTGAGCAGTTTCCCGTCCTTATCCCTGATGTCCTGCAACTGGGAGAAAAGTTTATCGAAAGGTTTTCTTTGCTGTGCCATAACCGTTAGTGTTTGAAAATCCCATGATAGATGTAAATACCCTTATTCCGATGCTTGGCGTGAAGCCCATTTCGCTGCCGTATGTAGATGGTGACCAGTCCGACAAGGGCAAGGACAATCATGGCAATAAAGCCAGCCAGCTTGCCCAGGATGATGGAAAAAAGGATGAAACCGAGAAAGGATACACCAATGGCAATGACGGCAAAGGTTAGGAAACGCCCTCTGATACCCATGAACTCCAACGGTTTCTGTATGCCTTTGTATATAGGAAAGAAATCTTCCATAAAACTTTGAAATTTGGTAGGAGCCAGACGCATGGTTGCAGGTCCGGCTCCCACCGATTGATTACTTGAAGAAGAGCGGAAGAGCTTCCGACATGGCGATGAAAGCCACACAGCCACCGATGGTGAGCATGATAGTCTTTTTCACGTCCTGGTCGCCGTTCTGCATCTTGAAATACACATTGAACGCTCCTACTAACACGATGACGGCTGCGATGGCCTTCATCAGGTTGGAAACAGGGGTCTGGTACGAAGAGATCTCCGTGGTAGCTTTGGAAAATCCGCCAGCACCCTTGCTGTTGGCCAGCATTGTTCCAGTACTCATGGCGAACATTCCCACGCTTACTGCTAATTTCAAAGACTGACACTTCGCAAAACTCCAAGCACGTCCTACGCATTTTACTGCTTGTTTTCTCAATTGCGACATAATCAAAATGGATTAAATTTGAAATTCAATTCCATGTTAAAGCCGAAAGTCAAACAAGTTAAAGTGCTAGGTCAGAAATATTAAAGATAAAAGGTTGGTATGTTTTATGGAGAAATGTCTCCTCTTTCGGGATCAAATTCCTTCCATTTGGCAAGCAAGCTGCCCAGTTCGCTGTTCTCACCGTCTTTCGACAGGTCTTCCACCTTGACCAGCAGGTTGTTTACTTCAATACCGCCGGTCATCAAGAGCTCTGCTGTCCGCTTTCGTTTCAGGGCAGCTGTCTTCTGTTTATTGATGATGGGGCGAGTGATAAGGATAGGCGTAAATTCCCTTACTTCATCGGAGATGTCAATGGCTTCCTCCTGTACCTTATCGTCTTCGCTGGTAGCACGCTTTCTGTTTGCCAGCAGGTCGTAGGCCACCGTACCCAAGTAATAGCAGAGGTAGCAAGCCACAATAAAGCCGAGGAATATTTGAAAACTCATACGCAATTGGCATTAAGTGAACGATGGGCATTGAACCGACATGGTAAGATAGACACTCATTGGCTGAAACTGCAATCCCAGCTTCTGCCCATTGCTCTCACGGATCGGTCTGCGCTTCAGCTGTTCATTATAATATAAGGTGTTATGGCCAGGAATGGTCAGATAGCCATACGATTTCAGGATGCTCTTCAAAACTACACGTTTCTTGTTGCCCACCACCTTGATGTTTGTTTTTTGTGGTAGTCCGAACAACACGCGGGCCTTCTCCCGTTTGATGATGCTCTTCCTGCTGCGCGACCGTATCTGTCGGGTTTCGTCTGCCGTTCTTTCAAGGTGGTACTTCTTAACGATTCGTGAAACCGACCTAGTAGATATACCTGTAAGCAGTGCTATCTCATTATGAGAGTGATTGTTATATAACCGCCTGACCGTGTCAGCCGCCGCCATCGCCTTGGTGACAGGACGTTTACGCAAGCCCAACTCATGCAACTTCCGCCGTAGGCAACTCAGGGAAATACCCAAATGTCCAGCTAAAGCGGTATTATTCATCTCCTTGTGGTGGTCGATAAGGAAATCCACCATTGATATGGTCCAGATAATATTTTGCCTATACATGATTTTGAAGGTTATTGACAATATAATCGTTACTGCGTAGAAACTCTTTGAGGTAGCCACTGTTGGTGCCGATAAAGGCACGGAGGGCGGCATTGATGATGTCGGTAACCGACATGTTGTTGATATTGCAGAGCTTCAGCAGCTCCACCACCTCGTTGTCTATCTCGTAGTTCTTGCGGTCGTACTTCTTGACACGGTAGCCGTATTGTTGTGCATACTGCTGGAAGAGCTGCCAACTGTCATCAGACTTGTGGATGTTGGGCTGCACTGTTTTGGGTGCAGTTTGCGAGGGTTGTGGAACAGATGGTCCTTTCACCTCATTAAACACCCCATCTATATCGGGCAGGTTGAGCAGGTCGTTGGTAGGCGGCGTCTGCGAATGGGAAATGTCTACTTTCATTTTGTCTGCTCTTTAGGTTTGAATATCTGTTGATACATAAAGTCGAAGGTAGGTGATACGATGTCCTTTTGTGGTCCCATCAGTTCGATGGTGTTGTATCGTTGCATGTCCGCCTTGACTTCTATGCGTGGCATAATCAGTCATTAAGAATTAAGGGAAATAGGGGGAAACGCAAGGAATGTAACTATTTGGAATATCATCATTTAGCATTTTCTTACTATTTTGAGGCTAAGCAAGAACGAGCATCAAACGGCAGGAGTTCCGTTACCAAATCGTAACCCATCAGGGAAAAAGCAAAAAGGGGTTACGAATTTAAGATAAACATCTGTGCCATAGGTTTTTATTCTTCATCTTTCATTTTTCTGCATCGCTCAGGAATACCTGTTCATCTGTACCTTTGCAAGCAAAGGAAATTTAGAAAAAACGACAGAAAAATGAAGGAAAACAAACAGAAAGTATCGTTCTTCGTTCAGGCGAAACGAACAGACAAAAAAGGACTTGTGCCTGTCATCGGGCGCATCTCAGTTGGCAGAACCCATTCAGGCTTCTCCACCAAGTGCAAGACTCCGCTCACTCTTTGGGACAGCCGTAAGCAACGGCTCATCGGTAAGAGCGCAATGGCGGTGTCCGTCAATCAGAAACTCGGTGAATGCACCGCACTTATCCACGCACGCTTTCACGAATTCAGTGAAAGAGAAGAAACTTTTACCGCCACAGACGTGAGGGATGCCTATCAGGGGCAAATCCACCGCCAAGCCTTG
>QWBZ01000142.1_pt1 | contig 37451 bp, 43 predicted proteins | sample 1972441 | NCBI WGS metagenome assembly QWBZ01 (sample SAMN09866721, study PRJNA288562) | Human oral metagenome isolate term6_saliva, whole genome shotgun sequencing... | isolation source: mouth | host: Homo sapiens | place: USA: California
CGGGCTTGGGCTCGACCGAGGGGGTCGGCTTCGGCTCGGGCTTGGGCTCGACCGAGGGGGTCGGCTTCGGCTCGGGCTTGGGGGTCAGGTTCGCGCCGGCGTCCACGCCGAAGCCCTGCTGCACCACCACGCAAGCGCCCTCCTTCATAGCACCACCGTCGAGCTCGACGTGGTTGAAGTACTGGCGGCCCACGACGGCCTTGTCAGGCGTGCCCTGCTCGGCGGCGAAGCGGGTGGGGTAGCGCAGCTGGTAGTTGGTGTTGTTCTGGAACGGGCCGGTCACGGCGTAGGTGGCAGAGTGGCCGTCCTCTCCGTAGGTGGCCGTGATGGTGAACTCGCCGGGGTCCGCTGCGGTACCGAGCCGCTCGTCAGAGCCGTTCACGCGGCGGGTCCAGGTGGTGGCACCGGGCTCGTCGGTGATGAATCGCATGCCCTCGCCAAGGGTGTCAGTGAAGGTGATGGTCTGGGAGCTACCGTCGAAGGTCTTGCCGAGCTTGGCGGCCGTCTCGTCGTTGGCGCCGAAGTCGATGCCCCAGTCCACCCGGGTGCCACCGGCGTAAGGGTTAGAGCCCCACTTGGCGAGTGTCCACTGACTGTCCTGCGGGCCCACGACGCCCTCGCCATTGGGCGTGGGGACCTGGGTCACGACGCCGTTGGCGGTCATGGTCGCAGGGCCAGCAGCGAGGACCTTGGATGCGACCACGAAGGCGAACCCGGTGCCGCGGAAGTCGGTGTACCCCTCAGCGCGGAGGTTGCCCACCGCGCTTCCGAAGGTGCAGGTGACATCGTGGGCGCTCAGCTCGCAGGTGCCGATCTCGACGTCACGGCCGGCGACCGACATGGTGAGGGGCTTGGTCTCACCAGCGCCGAGGGCGGAGAAGCTGTCGCCGAGGCCGATGGTGAAGGTGTCGCCGGGCTTCGGGTCACCGGACCAGCTGAAGCCGAGGCGGGCGTTGGACCAGAGAGCGAGGCCGCCGTCAACGGTGGCGCCGGTGCGGTCCACCCGCTGGAGAGTCAGGTCCGACACCGTGACCCGGGGGGTCTCCTCGGCGGAGGCCGAGCCCCAGGGGAGGAGGGCGAAGACGAGGGCGATGAGGAGGGATGCTGCGACGGTCAAGCGCGTCGCTGTTCTTGTAGTGCTCATGTGTCAGAGCATATGAACAGCCCCGGCACTGTGTCAAGCGCCGGGGCCGTTCAGTTATTCGTGTCGGGTATCACTCGTCCTTCGCCAGAGTCGGGGCCGAGGTGCTCAGCTTCAGCAGATCACCCACAGCAGCGTCCAGGGCCTTTCGACCCCCGACCGCCTTCTCGAGCTTACTGAGCGTGGCCGGCGAGCGGGTGAACGCCTCGTCCTCGTCCAGCATCCCGAAGTCCACGAGCGCCTGAGCGGCCTCCTCGGTGACCGAGCGCCGGGCTCGGCCGGGCTTCAGGTGCCAACCGGGCAGACCCTCGTCGGTTCCTGCCTGCCGGAGCGCCTCACGGCGCACCGCCTTGCACCAGCCCTCGACGGCCTCGACGTTGCCCATGGCCTCGGCCAGCGCCGTCGGCGAGTAGTCCACGGGGTCAGCGGTCAGCCCCGTCGAGGAGTCAAGGCCCACGGCCTCAGCGACGAACGCCGCCCGCTCTGGGCACCACGGCGCCGCGGGGCAGAACAGACACCCGCCCTCGCTCGGGACGCGCGGGGCGCCCTCGATCTTGGTGGCCTCGGCCGCCGCGGACAGCTCCTCGCCCCACGCGTGCAGCGCCTCGGCGGTCATCACCGCCGTCGAGATGTGCCCACCGTCCTTGTGCCGTGGCTGGACGATGGTCATCCGCACCTCGTGGATGTCCTGCTCCAGCTCGGCATCCTGAAGGGCGCCGAGGGCGTAGCACCGCAGCTGCGGGTTGTCCTCGGCCTCGACGCGCACGCCCCGGCCGAACTTCAGATCGAGGACGTGCAGCACGCCCTTGTCCGAGATGACCACGGCGTCGGCCGTGCCGTACACGCCTTCGATGACGAAGACCCTCTGCTCCAGCAGGAGCCGGGCACTCTTGCGGCCGCCGAGCTCCTCCCAGGCGTCGGACACCTTGTCCACGTAGGGCATGACGCCGGCCTTCAGCTCATTGGCGTCGTACTTCTCCCCGTACTCGGCCTTCCACTCCTTCAGGAGCGCGCCCTGGCCCTTCAGCTCGATGCGCTCCTTCAGGAGGATCTCGGCCAGGGCGTGGGCCGCCGTGCCCTCAGCCGCCGCCTCCGACGTGGTGTCCTCGACGGGGCACGCCGCGATGGCCGCGACGGACCCGGGGCAGGTCATCCACCGCTTGGCTGCTGAGGGGCCGAGCCTAGCGTGCGCTGCGGGGCCGGTCACAAGGCCACCACCATCGCGGTAGCGGCGGCCACGTCCTCGTCCTTCAGCTCGGTGGCCCGGGTGGCCCCGAACTCCTGAAGGACCTGAGCGACCTCGGCGCGCTTGCCGGCCTTCAGGGCGCTACGCATGGCGTCGAGCAACGCCTCGCGGGGCCCGAGCTCCCCACCGGAGGTCTGCTCCGTGGAGGGGGTGGGCTCGGTAGGGGGGACGGGGGTGGGCTCCTCAGCCTTGGGCTCCTCGGCCGGCTCGGCCTTGCGGGAGGCGCGGCGCTTCGGCTTCGGGGCCTCCTCGGCCGCGGCGGGGGCAGGCGTCTCGTCCGCGGCGGGGGCGCCGGCAGAGACGAACGGGGCGAGGGCCGCGGTGATCGCAGCCAGCTCGGCGGCGTCCGTGGGGGTGACGTGGAGGGTGATCTTAGCCATCGTGGGCTCCTAACTGAGTTGGGGGTGCCAGACCTTTTCGGCCTGACACCCCCCCAACAATATGACGGACACTCTCAGTCTGTCAAGTTCTGCGGCTAGCAGTCCTCGCCGCGCTGCGCCCACACGGACAGGCGCGATCCACTGCCACGCGGGTCCGTGATTTGGCCCCACGGCTCCCACCCGATCGCCCGCAGTGCGGCCGCCACAGCTCGCACGGTCGCTCGCTGGGGGAGCTCGTCCTTCAGGTCCACCATGAGCGCGGCCGCTGACACGGGCTGAGGAAGCCACGACGGGTCCTTAGCGAGCATCGCGGTGTCCCGCTCCTCCTTGCTCATCCACGCGTACCCGACCGGGCGCGGCGTCACGGCATAGCGGTACACCGGCCCCGCCAGCGGGTCCTCCTCTGTAGCCCGGTCCGCCCGTGCAGCCTGCATGGCCTGCTCCTCCTCGTCGCTGAGCCACGTTGACTCACCGCGCTTGAACAGCACCACCGCCTCGGCCCAAATCTGGTCCCGGCGCTCGGGGGTGAGGAACGACGTGGGGATGGTCTCCGTGATCCGCACCGGCCAGTACCTCCGGTTCCCCTCCTCATTGGCGAGGAAGTCCTCGTGGTTCGTCGTACCCCACACCACGAAGCGGCGCGCCATCGTGCGGGACGTGCGCCCGTACTTCGGCCTCCACGTGTCCGAGCGAGCCGTGAGGAACCGCTTCAGCGCGTCCCCGTAGCGGGAGCCGCCGCGGGTGACCGCGAAGCCCTCGTCCGCCTCGACGATCCACGCCTTGTGACACGGGTCAAATAGGTCCGCGTCCCCGCCGAGGATGTCGGGCAGAGGGGCCGCCCACGGGCCGGCGAGCCAGCGCACCCACGACGTCTTGCGCGTGCCCTGCGGGCCGACGAGGACGAGTGAGGAATCCACCTGCCAGCCCGGCCGGTACGCGCGGGCCACAGCGGCCACGCACGCACGCATCACGGCCCTCGACGCCCAGCGGCGCTCCTCCTCGTCGCGGTCCACGCCGGGGAGCACCTCGTGGAGCGTGGCAGCGCCACCGGACAGGCGGGGTACACCGTCCCACTCCAGCCGGTCCAGGTACGCGGTCAGGGGGTCGATCTCCCGGCCGGGCTGGGAGGCGGAGAGGCTGAGCAGCTCCCGCACCGTGGAGATCGACGGCACGTCCCCGCCGTAGTGCTTGCCGAGGTACTGCTGCACCGCGGCCTCGTCCTCGTCCTGGTCCGGGTACAGGCCCAGGCGCCGGGCCTCCTGCTCGAACAGCTCGGACTCACTGGCCCACTCCGGCTTCACCCGCCAGCCCGGCCGGCGCCCCATCGCAGAGATGGCTCGGGAGGCGAGCATCGGGTCCAGGTCCACGAGGGTCTGACGGTCCTTGGCGTCGGTGAGCGCCCGCTTGCCCGTCTTGGGGTTGCGGGGGCTGAGGGCCGCCTCGCACGCCTCGATGGTCAGCGGGCCGTCGGGCTGGGGTCCCGCGTCGAAGGCGGCGGCGGCCATCTCCCTGGCGACGGCGGGAATCTGCGCGGCGTCCACACCCATCAGCGCCCGGGAGCGGCGCTCAGCCGGCGGCTTGTCCTGGTCGTCCTGGGCCTGACCGGTCTGAAGCCCGTGGCGCCACTCGGCCACGAGGTCGAACACGCTCATGGTCTGCCCGTGGGTCGGCGATGTGCCAGCGTGGTCGAACCACAGCGTGCGGGCGTCGTTAACCGGGGTCAGGCCCGGCTGAGTCTGAGTGGAGTCGACGTGAATGAACCCGTTCCCGCAGGGGCGGTAGGGGAGCTGGAACTCCTCGATCGCCTCCTCCATTGAATAGGTCCGGTTGAATGCGCCGGCCGCTCCAGGGAGCTGAAGAGGGTCTCGACGGATATGAGGCTTAGGCGCGTCGGACTCGGCGGGGGACTGACTGAACATTGGGGTCGAGTTAAGAGCCTCGCCCACCGGGATGGGGCGCCCATTAATGCGGTGCGCCTCGACGCCGAAAAGCTCCGCGTCTGATCCGGGGATGACATGCGGGAGGAAAAAGCGGTGGCACCCTGCCATGGCGGACGGGTCAACAGTTACGCCGAGCTTTTTGGCCACCCATTTCACGAGAGTCGGATATGCGCCGGGGCTTACCGGGCGGGAAACGGCAATGATGACCCGCAGTCGTGGGCGATCAGCAGTGTGGGAGGCAGTCGTGTGGACTACTGAGTCCCACCCCCGTCGGCTGAGCCGCTCCGGCACGTCATGCGGAACGTCCTGGTCGAGGTCGAGCACCACGGCGGTGTGCTCGACGACGTTCTCGGCCGTCGCGCGGGGGGCCCTCAGCGTCCCCACGAACACCCCCGGGACGGACCTTGGGTTCTTCTCAAGGGTGGGTGCGGAGGCCGCGAGGTCGATGAAGGTGTCCAGGGTCCACTCCTTGGGGCGGTAGTCGCCGCTCGCGAGTGGGGTGGCGAGGGACACCCGGATGGTGGTGGCGGTCACGTTCTGTCTCCTTTAGGGGGGGGGGGTTGGCGACCCCCGATCGGGGGCACGGCCACGCTACCATGCTGGGTGCGAACCTAGCAAGGGGTTTGCGTTGAGACCCGGGGGCTCTTGCTAGCGAACTAGGTAACTCGGGCAAAAACCCTGAAACTCCCAGGCGTGTTTTACTTTCTCGTGACCAAGGTGCGGGCACAGGGGCCAATCCACCTGGTGGTGATTTCGGTGATGTTATAAACCAAGCGGTCCTGTGGCCCCCCTTCGGCCCCTGTATCCCCGATCTGCTGGCTCCAGCCCAGTTTCGGGGCCGAACCTAGCGGGACCCGAATCGGCGGAATCACGCCGAAAAATCCCCCTTCTACTATCTACTACCTTCTCTCTTATAGAGAGAGAGAGAGAGAGTAAAGAAAGGGTAAAGAAAAAGGGTGAGAGAAATATACGCGTGCGCCCACGAGGTAGTTGTGACGTGGGCCACCCCGCACCGGGGCCTGCTCCCGCCACGGATCGGGGTGGCGCGTCGCGAGACCGGGGTCACAGTTGCTAACCCGACCCCCGGCGTGTACGCTGGAGCCATGACGCCGACCATGCCGCCCACGAGATGCACCCAGCCGGGGTGCTCTCGCCTGACCCCCTCGGGGTCGTCGCGGTGCCCCGCCCACGCGAACCGGACCCCCTCGGCGCATACCCGGTGGCTCCAGGCCCACCCCTCCCACCGAGCCCCCTGGGCCTCCCTGCGTACCCGGACCCTCCAGGCCCACCCCTCCTGCCAGTGGCCGGGCTGCACCGCCCCGAGCACCGAGGTGGACCACATCGTGGAGATCACCGACGGGGGCGCCTTCCTCGACGAGGGAAATGTTCAGGCTCTTTGCCATGAGCACCACGAGCGCAAGACGGCAATCGCAGCCGCGAATCGAAAAGCGAATAGCACTCGACGCCGCAAGGCGAAAGGCAAAGCGGTTAAGCGCAAGCCGCGCGTTCCACGTGACGCGACTTGGGTCAACTGAGAATTAAAAGCGACACACACAGTCAAAAAACAAAACCGACTCAACGAAGAGCGGACAAACATCAAAACGAATTGGCACCGAGGCCAATCTCAAAACGGGGAAGGGGCGTTCCGCAAAAACAAAAACACGCCAAAGGGCGGCGCGCCCGTCATTCCAAGCCAAAAACTCGGCATTCGGCCCCTCTTGCGCACGGGCGCGAGGCGTGCTAGGCTGGTCTCACCGCCGGGCGCAGACCCACATCGAGGATCGAAGCTTGCACTACGGGGTAGCGTCCGGCGGCTCCCTACCGATCAGATTCCGAGGAGCCGACGATGAGCCGCAAAGCCGGTCAGAGCGTGAGCGACGCCCGCCTACCGCGCGGGCTCCGGCTCGTGGACGACTCGGTGCCCGAGAAGGCCACGATGCACACCGCGGCGGCGTTGCCCCGGGACGCCGCTCGGCTGGAGCCGCCCTCGACGTTGAGGGCCGACCTGCACCCTCTGTGGGACGAGATCACGGGGTCGCTGCAGGCGAGCGGCCTCCTGGCCGCGGCGGACACCACGATGGTGTCGCTGCTCGTGCAGGAGCTCGAGCTCTACACGATCGCGGTCGGCACGGCCCGCTCGGAGGGCGTGATCCTCTACAGCGAGAAGGGCACGCCTGTCGCCAACCCGGCGTTCTCCATCGCCTCGACGCACGCTCGCGTCATCGAGGGGCTGTGCAAGACGATGGGCCTGACATTCGTGGCCCGCGCGGCGATGGATGCCCCGGAGTCTGTGAAGGCGAAGGCCGGCAACCCGTTCGCCGTCTAGCCTGGACCCATGCCAGCCGTTACAACTTCAGACCGCGCACGCGCCCACGGGCTGTCTCCTGAGGTCCGCTGGTACTGCGAGAGCCGCGGCTACGAGGTCCCCGAGTGGACGAAGCCGCTGTGGCGCACACCTGAGCCCGGCGAGGAGCAGGGCGCCCGCTTCGACCCCGCGCGCGTTGACCGCGTGATCGCCGCGCTTCGGGCGCTGCGGCACACCCAGGGTGAGTGGGCTGGCAAGCCGCTGGAGCCGTCCCCGTGGCAGGTGGCCTACGTCCTGGCACCGATCTTCGGGTGGGTGATCGAGGACGCCGACGGCAAGACGGTGCGCTGGTACCGAGATGCCTGGGTCGAGGTCCCCCGCAAGAACGGGAAGACCACCCTGAGCGCCGCCATCATGGTCTACCTGGCCTTCGCCGACGGCGAGGGCGGTGCGCAGGTGCTCCTCGCCGCCGGCTCGAAGGACCAAGCGCGCCTCGCCTATGACCCGATCGCGCTCGCGGTCGGGGCGTCGCCGCAGATGGCGGACGCCGGCGTGCGCGCCTGGAAGTCGAAGATCATTCGCGCGGCCGACGGTGCTGTCATCAAGCCCGTCGCCAGCGTCGGGGACACGCTCCAGGGGACAAACCCGCACGGATACCTGGCCGATGAGATGCACGTCCACAAGGACCTCGACCTGATCCAGTCGCTCGAGACCGGCACCGGCGCCCGCCGGCAGCCGCTCGGCTTCGTCATCACGACGGCGGACGCCGGCGGAACCATGACGCCCTACGCCGTCCGCAGGTCGAGGGCGGAGAGCGACTGCCGTGGCGAGCCGTCGCGCCGCTACGTGGTGATCTTCGCCGCCCCGCGCGGAGCCGACCCATTCGACGAGGAGACGTGGAAGCGGGCCAACCCCGGATACGGCGTCTCCCCGACGCGCGAGTCGATGCGAGCCGCGGCCGAGGAGGCCAAGACCGGCCCCGAGGAGCGGGCCGCATTCGAGCGTCTAAGGCTCAACAGGCGCCTGAAACAGTCGGCCCGGTACATCGACCTACCCAAGTGGGACAGAAGCGCTCCTACGCCCTTCAGAACGCTTCAGGACCTGGCTGGGCGCCCGGTCGTGGGCGGCCTGGACCTGGCGAGCGTCTCGGACCTCGCGGCGTTGTGCTGGCTGACCCCGCGACAGCCGGGGGACCCGAAGGGGACGCCGCTGTGGTCGGCTGTGTGGCGCACGTGGACCCCGGAGGAGAACCTCAGGGCGCTGGACAAGCGCACGCTCGGAGCCGCCTCGCGGTGGGTGGAGCAGGGCCTGCTTGAGCTCACGCCGGGTGACGTGCTGGACTACGACGTCGTGCAGCGACGCATCGAGGAGGACGACCGCGACATGCAGGTCGAGGCGATCGGCTTCGACCCATGGTCGGCCACACAGCTCTCGACGTCGCTCTACGGTCAGGGGCTCCCCATGGTCAAGGTTCGGCAGGGGTACGCGTCGATGAGCGCCCCGCTGAAGCGGATGAAGGCGCTGGTCTACATGCGTGACCTCGGCCACGACAACCCGATCGCTGACTGGTGCATCGACAACCTCGCTGTGGCTCGAGACCCATCGGGGAACGTGAAGCCCGACAAGGCGAAGTCCGGCGAGAAAATTGACCTGGTGGCTGCATTAGTGACCGCGATGAGCCAGGCGATGATCTTCGACGCCGAGAGGGAGGCTCAGGCCGCCAGTGAGGAGCACGGCGCTGGCTTCCTGGTGTGAGTCACCGTAGGATTGACCCATGACACCAACCCGCATGACCGTTGCGCTGACTGACGACACGCAGTTGTCAGTCCGAATCCGACCGATAAGTCTTCTTCTGTGGCGCGTTAAGCGCGTGCTCCGGCTGGAGGCTGAGCTGGATGGGGAGCAATTGACCATGTGGGTGCCATGGAGAAGCGTGCTGGCCGTCGCCATCGCGCCGGAGGAGGAGAACGACTAATGGCGCTGACGGCTAAGGGCGGAGCGCTCGCCCGCCTGACGGTGGCTGATCCGCCGATCACGCTGCGAAGCGTGCGCGGCCGCTCCGCGACGGCGGGGTCCGTGGCCGGGATGAGCATCCGCGGCGTGTGGGAGAGCCAGCCGAGCGTGCGCAAGGTCGTGTCGTTCATGGCGAGCACGGTCGCAGCGCTCCCGTGGCGCGTCTACCGCGCTGAGGACGGTGGCCGGGAGCGGCTCCACGACTCACCGGCCGAGACTCTTGTGCGCAGGCCCACACGGTTCACATCTTCTGCGGACCTTGTGACCGGTCTTGCGCTTGATTGGCTGCTGTACGGCTCGGCTTGCGCAGTGCTGGTTGACGAGGAGATCGTCCGCGTCCCCGCGCCGCTGCTCATGCTCAGCACGGACGTGTTCGGCCGGGTGAACGACGTCGCCACGGTCGCCGGAGGGGAGACGGTCAGCCTGTCTGACCTACCCGTGGCGCTCATGCACGGCTGGGACCCGGACGGCTCCGGCGCGGTCGCTCCGGTGCGCACGCTGCGCGCCCTGCTGGCCGAGCTCAGCGAGGCCGAGGGGTGGCGCCGCCGCATGTGGACCGACGTCCCACGCGTGTCCGCCCAGGTGACCCGCCCCAAGGACGCACCGCGCTGGTCGGACGAGAAGCGTGAGCGCTTCCTCCAGGCCATGGCCGACTTCAAGTCCTCGACGTCGGGCGGGTCCATCCCGGTGATGGAGGATGGCATGAAGCTGGAGAGCGCGCCGCAGGTGCAGCCAGACCTCTCCAGCGCTTCGAGCGTCCGCACCCTGACCGACATCGAGGTCGCCGGCTACTTCGGCGTCCCGCCTGAGCTGCTCGGCATGCGCGAGGCGAATTACGGCGGCTACGCGGCCCTGCGCCGCGACCTGTACACCCGTGTGCTCGGCCCGCTCATCGGCCGCATCGAGGACGCGCTGAACGCCGAGATTGTCCCCGCGCTCGCCGGGGGCGACACCGCCGTCTACGGCATGCTCGACCGCACGGAGGCCCAGGACGGCACGCTGCTTGAGCGCGTCCAGGCGCTCCAGTCCGCCACCGGCGGCCCCGTGATGACGCGCGCCGAGGCCCGTGAGCGCCTCGATCTGCCCTACCTGGAGGGCACGGAGGAGCTCATCGTCCCGCTGAACGTCATCCAGGGCGGCCAGGCCGGCCCCACGGACTCCGGATCGCAGAACCTCAACGGCTCGGACACGAACCAGCTCGACCACCGTCAGCAGGATCAGGCTGCCGAGGAGGGGAAGTCTCTGGCCCCAAAAGCCCGAATGGTCTTGAAGGCTGTGACTTCAAGACCGTCGCCTTCGATTCTGGAGCAGATGCGCCGGGCCTACGTCGATGAGCTTCAGCGCGAGGGGCTGAGTGAGGCCGCCGTCGAAGCCCTGGCAGACCGCATCGAGCCGTTCCTCGCCGAGCAGGCCATCGAGGCCGCCAACGGCGTGATCCTCCGATCCGGCACCGGCACGGAGACGATCGGGCGTGGGGCGATTCGGAACTACATCCGGCAGATGGCCGAGGGCAAGGCCGACGCCGCCGTCGATGCTGCGATGCGTCTCCTCGGCGCCGTGTCAGGTGATGACGCGGCGCAGGACACGGCTAGGGAGACCATCGAGGACATCCTCTCGGAGGACCGTCTTGGGCTGTGGGCCGACGCCTCGACGAAGGACGCCACCGGCTTCGGCTCCCAGGAGGGAGCTCGCCGCTCCGGCGCCGTGAAGAAGATGTGGGTCCACAACGGGTCGAGCCATCCGAGGGCCGAGCACGCCGCGATGAACGGCGAGACGGTGGACATGGACGACACGTTCTCCAACGGGATGCGCTGGCCCCACGACTGGGGCGGCGGGGACGCTGACGACATCGTGGGCTGCAACTGCGACATCGCTTACGTGTGGTGAACCGTAGGCTTAGACCATGAAGCGAACCGTTCAGAAGCACGCCCGCGCTTGTATCACCGTGGGTACAAGCAAGGCCGCGGCCGGCCGACGTCGTGAGGACGAGAAGCCCGAGGACGAGAAGCCCGAGGACGAGAAGCCCGAGGACGAGAAGCCCGAGGACGAGAAGCCCGAGGACGAGAAGCCAAGCCCGAGGACGAGAAGCCCGAGGACGAGAAGCCCGAGGACGAGAAGCCCGAGGACGAGAAGCCGAAGCGCAAGGCGGAGCCCGGCACCTTCACCGCCCTCGTCGCCGTCTTCGGCAACGTGGACTCCGACGGCGAGGTGACCGACAAGGGTGCCTTCACCGAGGCGCTCGCCGAGCGCCCCACGGTCCCGATCATGTGGAGCCACGGCTACGGCACCTCCGACATCGTGGGCTACTCGACCAAGGCAGAGGAGACCGACGAGGGGCTGCTGCTGGAGTGGAAGGCGCTCGACACCGAGATCGGCCGCTCTGTCGCCGAGCTGCTCGAGGTCGGCGCCATCACGGACTTCTCATACTCGGCAATCGTCGAGGACTACACCGTGGAGAAGTCCGACGACGGCGAAATCCGCCACCTCACTAAACTGGACCTGTGGGAGGCCGGGCCGTGTCTGCGCGGTGCGAATCCTCTCGCCAAGCTGAAGTCTCAGGACGCACCTGAGACCGACGACGCCGCGCAGCGGACCGCCCGTGCCCGGCTGGCCCTCCTGGGCCTCTGACCACCGAAAGGAATGCACCGTATGAGCACTCGTGAGGAGCTGCTTCAGGAGGCCGGCGAGCTGCGCGCCAAGAGCGAGCTGACCGAGGCCGACCTCGCCCGCGTCGATGAGATCGTGGACTCCGTTGCCAAGATGGACGCCCAGGCCGCCGCCCGCAAGGCCGCCTCCGACAAGCTGGCCGCCATTGCTGAGCGCGCCCCCAAGGCCGCCAAGGCCGTCTCCGACGTCGTTGAGGCTGTCGGCAAGACCGCAGGTGAGCGGTTCGTCCTGTCCCCCGAGTGGCAGGCGTTCAAGCGCCGGTTCTCCTCCGGTTTCTCCAGCGCCACCGATCAGGTTGACCTCGTGGTCCGTGACCTGGTGGGCAAGGCTGACGTGGCCCACCGCGGCACCGCCACCACCGGCGGCTCCGCCTTCCACCTGGGCTCCCCGGTTGACGACGAGGTGCGCGCCCAGTACGGCCCGCTGCTGTCGGCCATCACCACCGGCACCACCGACGCCGCGGTGATCCCCTACCGCGCGCTGATCGCCGTCACCCCCGGCCCCGAGATCAAGGCCGAGGCCAAGACGGACAGCGGCACCGGCACCTCCGGCGGCGTGTTCCCCCTCGCCACCTTCGCCACCCGCGCTGACACGGCCACTACGACCACCATCGGCGAGGCCCTCCCCGTCACCGACGAGGAGCTCGCGGACGACTCCGTGATGGTCACGCTCGTCGGCGAGGTCCTTATGGCCCTGACCATGCAGAAGCTCGAGGGCGAGATCGTCGCAGGCACCGCTACTGGCGACCGCCCGCGCGGCATCATCGGCGCCCCCGGCGTGCGCACTCAGGCGAAGGTCGGCACCGGAAACGACGCCATCTTCAACACCCTGCGCAAGTCGCTGACCGCGCTCGGTGACTCTGCCCAGGGCGCTCAGATCGTCCTCAACCCCGAGGACCTCGAGGCTGTGGACCTCGCCCCCGACAAGAACGGCCGCTACCTCGGCGCCGGTCCGTTCGGCTCGCTGAGCACTCAGCTGTGGGGCCACAAGGTCATCACCTCGACCGCCGTCGCCAAGGGCACGGCCCTCGTCGGCGACCTGAAGGCGTACGAGCTGTACTGGCGAGAGCAGTACGTCGCTCAGCTCTTCAACCAGCACAGCGACTACGCCCTGCGCGGCCTGTCTCTGCTGCGCGGCAAGACCCGCGTGATCGGCGTGTTCCGCCGCCGCAAGGATGTCTGCGTGGCGACCATCGCCTGACGCAGCCTGACGCCGAGGCCCCCGGTTGATCCCGATAGCGATCCCGGGGGCCTCGTGCTTCGCAACACACTTGACAACAGATCATTCGGCACCGTAGTGTTGTAACACCAACCACCGAAGGGATCAAACAATGAGCCTCGTCCGCAGCATCGCCTCCGCCATCTCGATCGTGTCGCTCGTCCTCGCCGCCGTCCTCGCCGGGATGTACCTCCTCGGCATCGGCGCGGAGAACAGCACCATCGAGCCGACTCAGGATGCGTTCCCCGTCGTGACGGTGCCGGCCCAGGAGGGTCAGCTGCACGTGGACGAGCGACTCGTAGCCCCCACCCCGGAAGCCCCGTCGTTCGCCTGAGGAGGCACAACATGCAGACCACGCGCTACCAGATGTTCAGAGATGGCTCCATCGCCGTCGTCACCACGAGAGTCGCCCGCCAGGGAATCACGGTCGAGACTGAGGAGGCGTACCCGGTCCGAATGGGCCAGGGCCCTGAGTCGGTTCTCCCCTACGAGAGCCTCAAGATGGCCGCCGAGAACGTCGTGGACGAGCTCGCTGCGGTTCGGGAGGCGCTCATGCGCTGCGGCTGGGCGGCGTCGTGCGCCATCCCAAACACGCTCACCGTGTGCATCCCCGGTGGCACGTTCCCCCGAGTCGCCACTGTCTACGGGGACCCGAGCGGTGTCGGCATTTCAGGGCCGCAGGCCGAGCCGCTGGCCCGCATCTTGGCCGCAGAGGGGGTCAAAGTCCGCGTAGACTAGGGCCATGGCCTCCTATCTTTGCTCTATCGCTGCGCTCGCGCGGTCGCTCGGAAAGTCAGAACAGGACCCGAACCTGATCTACGCCGTCGACCGTGCGAGCGCGCGTTTCCGTTCCGCCGTCGGCCACAGCGTCACCAAGGAGACCAAGACCCTGATTCTGGACCCGCCGGCGGGGGAGACGCTGCTTCTGCCGGTCAAGGGGGTCTCTGCACTCACTGTGAAGCTCGGCGGGATTCAGCTGGAGCACTTCACCTACTCCCCGCGCACAGGGGCCCTGCGCCGCCACGGGGGCTGGGGCACCGAGCTCGGAACCATCGAGGTCACGTACACCGCCGGCACCGACGAGGTTCCTGACGACGTTGCGGACGCGGTGGCGGAGCAGGCCGCGAGCATCTACGCCACGCTCGCCACGCCCGGCGTTCAGCAGATCAGCCAGGGCGTCCGGTCCATCACCTTCGGAACAGCGTCCACCGTCGGAACCACGCAGCGGTGGTCCGAGGCCGTGGAGCGTCATCGCATCGATGGGCAGGGCATCCTGTGAGCGTGTGGTCAACCCTCTTCGGGTCGGAGATTCTCACCATCACCGAGCCGACAGAGACCGAGGACGCCCACGGCGCCCCGCGCCGGGAGTACCCCGCGGCAAACGCCCGCCAAATCCTGGGCGTAGACGTCCAGGCTGGCCCCACGGGGGAGGACAACTCCCATCGGGAGGGCGAGTCATGGGATCAAGTCGCATACGTCGACGCCGCCGCGGCGGCCTCGATCTCGAAGCACGCCCGCATCGACTGGCGGGGCGAGTCGTACCGGCTCGTCGGACCTGTGCGCATCATGACCGGCTCAGGACTACTCCCTGACGTCGCAGTTCTCAACCTTCGTCGCTGGGAGGGCTGATGGGCTTCGCACGAATCGAGTTCCACTACGACGGGTTCAACGAGCTGCGTCGGTCGTATCAGGATGAGATCGACGCCTTTGGTGAGCGGGCCGCGGCCAGCGCCAACGCGATGACGAGTCAGGATGACGGCGATGAAGACCGGGGCGGGCAGGACCACGCCCCCGCCGAGCCATTCATCTACGAGTCGAGGCCGAACGCCACGCGCGCACGCGGAATCGTCAAGACAGCGACCTATCGAGGACGCCTCGCTCAGGCACGCGATGACGTCCTCACACGAGCAGTTCTAGGGGGCTGACCATGGCGCAGCTGATTCTCGCTAAGGACCCGCTTCCGGCACTCATCGCCGCGCTCCGAAGCGAGTGCGCGAAGGTGGTGGGCGCCCCGGTCAAGGTCTCCTCGATCCTGGCCAAGGACCCGGGCGCCGGGAACACGATCCACGTGTACGTTGCCGGCGGCTACCCGAAGACCATGGTGTCGTCCGCGGCAACGGTGCTCATGCACTGCTACGCCAAGGACGGGCCCGCGGCGCAGCGGCTGGCCGCCGCTGCCTCGGCCGTCGTAGCACTGGACCGGCAGGAGTGGCACTCGGGGCGCGTGCAGAGCGGTCCCTATGACAACCCGCACCCCGATTACCCGCACCTGCACCGCTACTCGGTTCAGGCGGAGGTCACCACGGAGTCGGAACGCCTCGACGTAGACTAGACCCAAGCCCGCCCGAGGTGCGGGGACCCCGCACTACAAGGAGGACTGAATGCCCGTCAACGGCAAGAGCGATGCCTCGAACGTCATCGCACCCAAGCCGATGTCCGTCATCGGCGGTGTGTTCGTGTGCACCACCGAGGACGCCAAGAAGATCACCGCCCACATCGACCTCACGAACGCCCCGACCGGGGTGACGCTGGAGGCCATCGGCTACCTGACGGACGCCGGCCCGAAGCGCTCCATCTCCAACTCCACCTCGAAGGTGAAGGCGTGGGGCGGCGACGTCATCCTGTCCACCCGCGAGGGCGCCGAGGCCACCGTGGAGATTCCGGTCGCTGAGTACCTGAACATCACCGGCCACAAGCTCGTCTACGGCGACGCCAACGTCACCAAGACCGGCAAGAACATCAACATTGTCGGCAAGCTCAACGAGATTCCGCCCCACCGCGGAATCGTGGTCATCGTCAACACCGACGTTGCCAAGGGCACCATTGTCTACGATGACGCCCAGGCCGTTATCGATGGTGATGTCGAGATGAACGGCAAGGACATCATGGCCAACACCCTGAAGCTCGACCTGTTCCCGGTAGACGGCGCGTTCTACCGCGAGTTCTGGGTCAAGAACTGACACACCCAAACACCAACCGAGAGGATCACACAATGACCAAGCCCGCCGCCGGCGCCTTCCTCGTCCCGGGAGCCAAGGCTGACAAGGCTGAGAACCGCTTCATCTTCCGCCTCCCCGGCGAGAAGCAGGACCGGTCTATGCCGCTCCTGAAGCACATCAAGGCGTCGTACCGCCGTCGCCTCTCTGAGGTCTCTCGCCGCCTGAAGGACGAGAACTCCTCCGAGGACGCTCAGGCGCTCGCCCGCCTCGAGGCCGAGGCCATCCAGTTCGAGATCATCGAGGACTGTTGCCCCGGTCTGACTGACGTCGTTTCCAGCGACCAGCTCGAGGCGATCATCACCGCCTGGGGAGAGGCCTCTGGTACCTCAGTGGGGGAATCCTCGGCCTCCTGACGGAGGCCTACCGCTACGAGAACGCGGTGAGGTCTGACTTGCTTGGGATGGGGCGGTCACTCGACGACGTGTGGAGTGGCCGCCTCTCCTGGCAGGACCTCAAGGCATATCTCGTCAGCCCGCCGATGGGCTCATGCCTGGCCGTGGCCCGAGGGTCGTGGTCGCCCAACGAGCACATGCAGTCGCTCATCGTGCACCTGCTGCGCGTCCTGTCCTGGCAGACCGCCGGCGACAAGCGCGTGGACCCGCCCGAGTACATGCCGGTGACCAACCTGATCCGCCCGCCAGAGAACGACACAGACAGTGCCACGCCGTATGGCGAGGGCACCTCGATTGACGAGATGCGACGCATCCTGAACCTACCGGAGGATACCGATGGCTGACGGGCCTAAGCTCGCAACTGCGTATTACGAGCTCATCGCTGCCGCCCCGGGCGCAGAGCGACAGATCGCTGACATCGTCCTCCCGGCCGCCGCCGGAGCGGGCGCCGAGGCGGGCAAGGCCGCTGGCGAGGCTATCGGAGCCGGCGGCGCGGACGGCGGGTCCAAGTTCGGCGGGCTCTTCGGGGAGAACCTGAAGGCATCGATCAACCCCACGCTGATCGCCGCTGCGCTCGGCGCCGCCGCCGTCGGTGTGGGCAAAGCCCTGTACGACATCGGGGCCGAGTTCGACGGGATGTCTGACACCATCCGGGCAGGAACCGGCGCCACGGGCGAGGCGCTGGAGAGCCTGGAGAACAGCGCGAAGAAGGTTGCCACGACGGTGCCGACCACCTTCGAGGACGCCGGCACTACGGTGGCCGACCTGAACACCCGGCTCGGTCTCACGGGCGACGAGCTTGAGACGGTTGCCTCGCAGGTGATCGCCGCTGGTGATCTCTTCGGCGAGAAGCTCGATATCAACAAGCTCTCCTCGGCGATGTCCGCCTTCGCAATCCCGGCGAGCGAGACGTCCGAGGTGATGGACGAGCTGTTCCGAATCAGCCAGGCCACCGGCGTGTCGATGAACACGCTGGCAGAGTCCTCCGCCAAGGCGGCGCCCACCCTCGGCAACCTCGGCTTCGACGTCGAGGACGTTGCGACGCTGGTCGGCCGCCTCGACAAGGCGGGGCTCAACTCAACGGCCACCATCCAGGCCATGGGGAAGGGCATGGTCTCGCTGGCTAAGGACGGCGAGGCGCCCAAGGACGCATTCAACCGCGTCATCGGCGAGATCGACAACCTGGTCAAGTCAGGTGACGAGGCCGCAGCGCTCACTCAGGCCGGCAAGATTTTCGGAACCAAGGGCGCACCCCAGTTCCTCGAGGCGCTGAAGTCCGGCGCATTCGACCTGAACACCCTCCGAGAGTCCATCGGCGCCACGGGTGACACCATCCTCGGCGTCCAGGCGGACACTGCCGACGGCCCCGAGAAGTTCCAGATCGCTGTGAACAAGGTCAAGCTCGCGCTACAGCCGCTTGCCGCGACCGTGTTCGACGGCGTGGCGCAGGCTCTCGACTGGCTGACGCCCAAGATGGAGGCGTTCATCGCCTGGGCGCAGGAGAACCCCGAGCTCATCAAGGGGATCGCCATTGCCCTGGGCGTCCTGTCCGCGGCGATCTTCGTGGCCGCGGCCGCGCAGTGGGTGATGAACAGCGCCCTGCTGGCGTCCCCGATCACGTGGATCATCATCGGCATCGGGGCGATCATCGCCGCCATCGTCCTGCTGATCGCCAACTGGGACTCCGTTTGGCCGGTTCTGGTCGGCGCCTGGGATGCAATTGTGGCCGCGTGGAACGTCGCGTGGGAGTGGATCAAGGGCTTCTTCTCCGGCCTGTGGGAGAGCGTCACGACGTTCGTCGCCGGCATCCCTGAGGCGATCATGAACTTCCTGTCTGGGGCGTGGGACACCATCTCTGGCTTCTTCACCTGGATGTGGGACGGTCTGGTCAACTTCATCACCGGCATCCCCGACATGATTATGAACGGCCTCGGCGCCATCTGGGACGGCCTGGGCGCGCTGTGGAGTCTCGCCTGGGAAGGCATCAAGGCCATCCTCTATGGCGCCCTCGTGGGTCTCCTGTTCATCCTCATCGGTATTCCGCAGATCGCGTGGAAGTTCCTCACCGAGCTGTGGAACGACCTGCCGGCGATCTGGGCTGCGGTCTGGAACGGCATCACGACGTTCTTCTCCAACGTCTGGAACGGCCTCATCAACACTGCCAAGTCCATTGGGTCCGCGGTCGTCAACTTCGCCGTGAGCATGTGGAACGCCATCCCGGGCGTATGGAGCTCCATCTGGAACGGCATCACGTCGTTCTTCTCCAACGCCTGGAACGGGCTCCTGAGCGCCGCCAGCAGCATCGGGTCCAGCATCGTCAACTTCGTCTCCAGCCTGTGGAACTCGATCCCGGGGCTGTGGAACTCCGCGTGGAACGGCATCAAGAACCTCGTGACCAGCGCCGTCACGGCGATGTACAACGAGGCGAAGAACGAGGCCACGAACATGTTGAACTGGTTCATGGACCTTCCCAACAAGATCATGAACTTCTTCAGCAACGCCGGCTCCTGGCTCGTGAACGCTGGAAAGAACATCATCAACGGGTTCCTGAACGGACTGAAGTCCGCCTTCACCCAGGTTCAGGACTGGGTGGGCGGAATCGGCGACTGGATCGCCGAGCACAAGGGCCCGCGGGCCTACGACCTCAGGCTGCTGGTCCCGGCCGGTGGCTGGATCATGGATGGTCTTCAGACCGGTCTGAAGGGCGCCATGCCGGAGCTCGAGCGGACGATGCGGGACATCACCAACGGGGTCAGAGTCGGGTTCGAGGACCCGGCCGCGCGCACGGCGTGGAAGGTCAGCCGGGGCTTCAACCCCGATGTCGAGCTCGGGGCCACGGCGCCGGGCGGTGTTGCTCCCACGATCAACATCACGAACAACTACCCGCAGAAGCAGGAGGATTGGAAGACGAGGAACGACGTCGCGCAGGGCATCGCCCTGGCCCTGTCCTAATAGACTGGGGCCATGCCCAACGACACGTACTCAATCGATGGCGTCCCGCTGGATGATCCGGCGGGGCGCTGGCGACTCACGGAGAAGACCGAGCTCCCGCAGTGGGGGTCGATGGTCTCGCCCAGCGTCAAGGTGCCTCGCTACGACGGGGTGCTTGCCCTGGCCCCGATGGCGGCCGGCGTCTCCACGGTGAAGCTGGAGCTGCTCATCCTCGCCGCCCACCAGACCGCCGGTCTGCGCACCCTGCGCCGCATCACGGGCGCCCGGTCGCTGCACACCATGGGCTGGACGCGCCGCGACGGCGAGGAGCTGGAGGCACTGGTGCGCGTGTCGAGCTCTGTCGCCGCCAAGCCCAAGGGTGTCGATGGCGACCTGCTGGTCTCCTTCACCCTTGAGGCGGTCGCCGGCGAGTGGCGCCGCAAGACCGCCGAGCGCGTCGATGCAGTGACGAACGGCAGAAAGTCCTTCCCGATCGTCTCCGGTAAGGACGCCCTCGCAACACACATCGCGGTCAAGGCTGACACCGACGGAGGGACCGTCGTGGTTCGGGATACCCTCGGGGACTCGATCCTGTCCATCGGCCGCGTCCCGAGTCAGCAGTGGCTCGTCATCGACACTGAGGCGTGGGACGTCCGTTCCGTGCCGCAGGGCCGGGAGAACAGCGCCGCCGATGCGGACCCGAACAGCCTGCCTGTTGCTCAGCGGTCGGTGCCCACGCTGTCGATCTCCCCGGGCGGGTTCCGGCTCGTGCAGCGCGACAACGGCGACGGTGTCATCGAAGTCAATGGTGGGTCCGCGATCCTCTGGTGGAAAGGGGCGTACTGACGATGAGCATCGGTACTCCGAAGATGATGCTGCGCGCTGCGGCCTATGGGGCCTACGGCGGCGACCGCATCGGGGTCCTTCACCACGCGACCAAGATCAGCCTGACCACCTCCGTGTCAGGGGTCCCGACACTGCGGCTGACCCACACCGAGGAGCCGAACCCGGCGCTGGAGGAGGAGAACGAGATCGCCGTTGAGGCATCTCTCGACAGTGGCCGCTCGTGGTTCGAGCCCGCCGGCGGCCGGTTCCTCATCCGCAAGGCGACATGGAACCTCCTGTCCGACGGCACGAAGTCCCGCACCATCGACTGCGTGCACATCAGCGCCCGGCTGAAGCAGGCCCTCGTCTGGGAGGAGAACTTCAAGCTGCGCCGAGACTACGACAAGCCGGGGCAGGGTGTCAGCACGACAGACATCCCGGCCGACCTGTTCATCCAGGTCTGGCAGGCGGCACGCAACCGAGGGTGGGGCGCTGGGCTCTCCTACGAGGGGGCCGCCGCCGCGGATGCCAACGGGAACAGCTGGGCGAAGTTCCCCAACGTCAAGGGCATGGAGGTCAAGTGGTCCTCCACTCTGTGGCAGCTCATGGAGACGTTCCAGAAGATCGGGGCTCTACTGCCTCGCTGGGAGGGTCGCAAGCTCCTGCTCGTGCCTCCCGCTCGCAAGCCGCTGGAGTCGCTGCACCCGAAGCGATGGCCTGCCGGCCGCTCCACCGGGGGAACCAACTCGCTGTCGTGGGCCGACATCGCCACCCGTATCCACGTCCTGGGCAAGGACGGCAAGCGGTACACGGTCAACGTCCCCACGGACGAGAGCTTCAACCCGAGGGACACCCGAGAGCTATCACTGGAGGCCAACTGGGTTGACTCCCAGAACACGGCGGAGTACGCCGCGCAGGAGGCTCTGGTGGAGCGCTCCGCTCCCAAGGAGGAGATCGTCCGCGACTGGTCGGCCGACAAGCCTGGGTGCTTGATCCCTTGGCAGGACTACAACGTCGGGGACTGGTTCTGGGTCGAGAGCGCTGCAGGCAAGGACCAGTGGCTGCGCGTCACCTCGATCCAGATCGACTACTCCGACGGCCACTGCTCTGGCTCTACCATCTTCGGGACCCGCATCGCGGACGGGCAGACCCGGCTCGCGCAGTACATCGCGGCGAACCAGACCGGAACGGCCCACACCTCGACGTCGGAGCGAGTGAGATCACGATCCACAAATCCTGCGGCTCAGCGCCCAGGCATCATCGCGGCTGACACAGTTTCGGTCGCGGGCCGCGTGGACGACACGGGCACTGGCCTGGCTACGTGGACGAACATCTCTTGGCCGGCACCGAAGTACACCTCCGACGGCGCACCACTCACCGCCAAGATTAGGGAGTACGAGGTCCGCATCGCCCGCGTCGTGAACTTCGAGAAGACAGGGCTGAAGGATTGGGCTCAGACCGCGATCCTCTCGACGTCGGCTAACTCCGTGGCGTGGGCGGACGCCGTTCCGGGCGAGCGGTATCTGTTCTGGGTGCGCGCCATCACGGAGGAGTACGCGGAGGGCGACTGGGACACCCTGCACAACCCTCCGGTGCTTATGCTGGAGTGGCAGATGCCGCCAGTGCCTACACCCTGGAAGCCCAAGTTCTCATCGCAGTTTGGCGTCGTGGCTGTTGGGCTCGATTACCGAACACTGGAGGAGGCCAAGGCGCCGCCGTGGTGGGTGGACAAGTGGCAGTACTCTCTAGTTCCTGCCAGCTCGACCGAGCCCCCTAGCGGGTGGGCCGTGATGGGTACCTTCGGCCGAGACATCCGGCAGACTCAGTATCAGACTCAGACCGGGGTCCGGTATGCGCTGCGGGTTCGGTTCGTAGCCTTCAACGGGCGTACCGGGCCCTGGTCGCCTCCGAACATCCAGACAGTGAACTCTGCGATTAATCTGGATGAGCTGGCGAAGAAGATTTCTGGGTCCCAGGAGCTCCTCGAAGGTGCTAAGGCCGCTATCGATCATGAGCTTCAGGCCACCAGAGAGGCACAAGGGCGGCTCGCTGGGGCGACGTGGGGAGGGCAGTTCCCGCCGGATGAGGGCACGCCCGGAGAGTCGCTGTGGCTCAGCCCGTTCGGCGACGTCTTTCGGATGAAGTCTCACTACTGACCGATACGCTAGAAGCACCTACTGACAGGAGGAACTATGACCAACGCTGCGGTGACCGACGTCCAGTGGTCCCCCAACTACTCCAGCGGCCGCCCCTACGGCGATCCCGACTCCATCACGATCCACCACTGGGGCGTCGATGGGCAGTCTCACCAGAATGTGGTGAACTACCTCTGCCGTGAGGACGGCAACTCCAGCGCCCACTATGTCGCCTCGGCCGGCCGCGTGACCCAGCTCGTCCACGACTACGACCGCGCGTGGCACGCCGGCCCCGGCGGAAACCCCCGCTCCATCGGCATCGAGTGCCGGCCGGAGATGACCGACGGCGACGTGGCAACCGTGATCGGCCTGATCCGGGCCATCCGTGCCGAGCACGGCCCGCTCCCCATCGTGGGCCACCGCGACTGGATGAACACGGACTGCCCCGGCCGCTGGTACTCGCACCTGGCCGAGCTGTCCAACGGCTCGGGCTTCGGGGCTGCACAGTCGCCGGCGCCGGTGAGGGATGAGAACCCCTACACCGGCAAGTGGAACGCTTCCGACGGCCAGGGTGAGCTTCGCGTCTCCGGCATCTTCGGCATGGCGACCATCGGCCGGCTTCAGCAGGTCATGGGAACCACGATCGACGGCGTGCTCGACGAGGACGGCTCCCCCGCCATCGAGCGGTTCCAGACCTACCTGAACTCCGTCGTGCCGGCGGACACTCAGATCGCGCTGAACGATGCCCCGGCGCTGGAGACCGACGGCATCCTGGGCCCGAACACCTGGCGGACGTTCCAGTACCTCGTGCTCGCCTGGCACAAGGAGTACGTGCCCGCTGGGTGGGACTTCGCTGACTGGGTTGACGGGGAGCCAGGCACCGCCACGATTGGTGCCCTTCAGCGGGCGCTGAACGTCTCCAAGTCGGGCACTGGCAAGCTCTGGTGACCCGGTAGCCTGTCTGTATGGCTGATACAGACAAGACACCCGAAGCGCCGCCCCCCATCGAGGTGGGCGGCGCTTCCGTACCCTCGCAGATCACGATCAACATCGGGGGAGCTTCTGCGACCCCGGGGCCGCAGAAGCCGGTTGACCTCAGCGGCTACGTCCGCAAGGAGGAGCTTCCGGCCGCACCGGACCTCAGCGGCTACGTCCGCAAGGAGGAGCTTCCGGCCGCACCGGACCTCAGCGGCCTGGTTCGGAAGACTGAGCTCGACGAGACACTGAAGGGGTTCACCAAGGCGACTCAGACGGCCGCGATCGCGGACTCGATCCGGGCCACTCGAGCCAAGGCGGAGTCAACGGCGGCTACGGCAGAGGGGATCGCCAAGGACATCGCCGCCACGCACGCCGCAGTGGTGGACCTTACGAGGCAGCCGCGCATCGTGCGCCTCGACGTCGGCGCCCCGGTGCCGGCCGGAACACCCCGCGGTGCCCTGATCTTTCGCACAGACAAGGCGCTGACCACCTCTGACCGGGAGTTCCCCCCGCTGAACGAGTGGTCGCTGATCAACGTCACGGCTGAGCCCGACGGCTACCACCTGCCCGGCGCTGGGGGTTCCATCGTCCCGAAGGTGGACCAGATGAAGCCCTCTGACGGCCAGTGGGAGATCACGCTCACCTACACCTGGCACGGCAACTTCGGCGAGCCGGAGACGGCGGTGTACGTGTACAACGGCCGCACCTTCGAGGAGTTCGGGGTTACCAAGCTCGATCAGGGCGCCAAGCTCGCGGACTGGACGCTGAAGGCCGGTGACCGGGTGACCGCGAAGCTGACGGTGACCCCGAAGAGCGACACAGGGGCGACAGCCCTGTGGGCGCCCTGGATCGAGGCGCCGGCCAACGGCTTCGTGGTCCACGACGTCACGGTGCGCCGGGTGGCCTAGACTGGGGCCATGGCCTCACGATCGATCACTTTTGTCTCGCCTGCGGCGGGCTGGGTTCAGGTCTCTCCTGACCTGCCCGCCGCAGGTGGCATTGACGTTACGAACCTCCCCGATGTGGCTCTCCGTGAGACGCCCGGGCGAGGCACCTACTCCATCACCTGGGACGATGAGGGCTGGAGCTACTGGTCCGCCTCGGGCGCCGTCAGCGACGGCGGCTCGGTGCAGACCACCAGCGACCTGACACCCTCCGGCATCCAGGCGATGCTCGAGGCTTCGGCTGCGAAGACCTCGGCCAAGCCGAGCGGCGGCGCCGGCTCCCCCGGCCCTGCCGGCCCTGCCGGCCCTGCCGGCCCACCTGGGCGCCCCGGTGATGCGGGCCCGGACAACCTGAGGGTGCTGGGGAAGGATCAGCCTGTCCCGCCTGGAACGCCGGCGAACACCGTCCTGGTTAGGAAGGTGGGCTGATGGCTGACTCAGTTCTCCCGGTCTTTGGCGCCTGGTGGCGCTCAGCTGGCGCGCGCCTTGGCGACGGGGCTGTTCTGCCCGACGGATCCACCTCGACGCCCTACGACGGCTCCGCTGTTCCGGTTGGGAGTAAGCGCTGGAGCGCCGAGATCGTCTATACAGCCGACTCCCCCGTCTCGCTGTCGATCAAGCACAACCACTTCAACGCCGGCAAGACGAAGATCAGGCAGACGGCGGTCGATGACTTCCCGCTTACTGCGGGCACGTCCGTGTCCCGGCGCATCGACTTCGTGCTGAATGACACCGAGCAACCGAACTGGCTCCCGTCGCTCGGTGCGGTCGGCGGACAGATCAGCTTCTCCTCGGTGAAGATCTACGAGACGCCCGCCCCATCCGGCCCCACCATCACGGTGTGGGATGGCCGCAAGGAGGTCCCAGCCGCGATCTCGGTGTGGGACGGCCGCAAGGAGGTCGCCTGCACCGTCGAGGTCTTCAACGGCTAGACTGGTCCTTGGCCCACAAGGCCGAAAGGAGGAAACCATGCCTGGAAAGCACGCATCCGGTAAGTTCACCTTCACCGCGGAGCAGCGCAAGGCCGCCTACGGCGTCATCGCTGCCGTCTTCACCCTGGCTGTCGCCTACGGCGTCATCACGGCGGAGAACGCGGAGGCAGTCATGCGCGCCCTGGAGCAGCTCGCTCCGGTCGCCATTGCGCTGTTTGCCCGGCACCACGTCGAGACCGAGTGAGTCCTTGGTAGGATGATCTCGTGCTCCTCTCGGGGGCTGGGTTGGGATGCGAATCGCCCTCACTGCTAAGCGGTGGGGGCGATTCGCTACGATTGGGGCATGGATAACCAGCCCAAGATTGACGCCGCCGACATCATCAACCGCCTCTCCGCCGAGCTCTCGGCAATGACTACGCGAGCTGTTCTCGCTGAGTCTCGCGTAGCCGAGCTGGAGAGCGAGCAGGCCAAGGACGGTTCTGAGTCCTAATGGGGAAGCAGCAGACATCTCCCAAGGGGAGCGTGTGGGCCGAGGTCGAGGATGACCCGGCCCTTTCCTCCGCGGCCCGGCTGGCGATTGCCACGCTTCAGGCCGCAGGGAAGGTACCGGTGGGTACGAATCGCATCATTGACTCCGGAGCCCTACAGGACCCGGCCGCGCAGACCATCGCGGCCGGCGTGGGGCGCTTCCTGAAAATCGAGGCCAACCAGATCATCGCCGGCTCCGGCAACTTCGACGAGGCCGTGGCGAAGAAGCTGTGGTCGCAGATCGTCACTGCCAAGGAGGGCGTCTTCGACAAGATCAAGGCGAACATGCTCGCCGTCGGGGCGCTCGACGGGCGGCAGATCACCGGTGCCACGATCCGCACAGCCGACTCAGGCAGGCGCGTAATTCTTGACGCCAACGGACTCCGTATCGAGGGCGGTGAAGCGGGGGATGACGCTTTCCGCATCGACGCCGTGACGGGGCGCGTGACCATGACCGGCGGCATCGTCGCTCGGGATGACTGGTCTTGGGTCAATTTCTCGGACTGGTACCTCCAGAACAGCGGTTCCGGGGGCGACCTCGGGATGGGTATCGGGTTCAACCGATCCGTGTCTCCGGCTCCGTTCCCGGGCGGCATCTACCTGTTCAAGGACGGGGGCGGCACGCTGGGGACTGCGGTCACTCCGCCGCACTACGCCGGCCGGCAGGCGGGACGCCTGGAGCTTCAGCCTGAGAAGCTCACCTGGGGCGGAGACGAGTCGAGCATCTACATCGACCGTGAGGTCCTCCTGTTCAAGGCCGCTCGAAGCAGAATCATTCTGGAGGCGAGACCATCATTCGTGGCCTTTTCGTCCGGGTACAGCCGCACGCGGCTGTACCTCGGGGGCTCCGGCACCGGAGCGTTCGCCCACCTTGGGGACCTGACCAGCTCCTCCACGGGCCTCACGGTGGCCCACGGGTGGGCTCAGCTGAGTACCCTGGACGGGTTCAAGGCCCATGGGTACGTGACGATCAGCGGAAACTCGGCATCCATGTGGTCAAAGGAGAACGGCCACTTCATCAAGGTGTCAAGCAACGGACTCACCTCGTCGGGCAGAACCAAACAGTTCATCATGCACGTACCGAGGATGTCGAGCGAGCGCGACGGAAAGATGCTCCGCCACAAGTGCTCCGAGTCCCCCTACGACGGCATCGAGTACTGGAACTCCGTCGAGCTCGGTGCAGATGGCACGGCGACCTGGGACCTCCCCGACTACGTGCCCGTGATTGCATCTCGCCGGGCGCCGTGGGCCACGCTGGCTACGGCGGACCGAGGCTCTGTCAACGCCTCGTTAGAGCGAGGCGAGTCGCTGTACCGGGTGCACCTGAAGGGGGAGCCGGGGGCGCAGGTGTCCGTCCTGGTGAAGGGCGCCCGCATCGTGGAGATGGAGGGCGCCGCCGGCGGCACCAGCCGTTGGGAGGACCTGGGTGATGAGAGCCCCTGGGTCGAGAACCCCGTCGCCGATGAATTCGTAGCGGGCAGGCTACCCAAGCACGAGAGCGGAGAGATCACCTGGTGAGGACGATATGGACCTGATTGAAATCACGCCGCACGTGGTGCCCTTGCTTACCGCGATTGTGGCGGCTGCGGCCGCTATGGGTGGGGCATCTCTGACCCGACGCTCGCAGCGGGAGGCGAGCAAGGTACAGATTCTCGACATCACGGTGCAGCACCTCTCCGATCGGGTTGAGGCCCTGGAGAAGTCGGTCGCCGTTGCGGAGTCCCGGCGCGACGAGGCCGTGGAGTCGGAGCGGGCGGCGCACGCGGTGAAGTGGATAGCCATCGACTATGCCGGGCGGCTACTCCGTTGGGCTCGAGCTCGGACGGATGACACCCCGCCCGAGCCGCCGGCCGAGATCGAGAAGCACATGTGAGACGAAGAGCCCGCTGCACCGTGATGGTGCAGCGGGCTCTTCAGCATCCGGGGGTATCAGCCCTGGGCCGGGGGCTCGGTGGAGAGGTAGACAGTGTGGGCCTCGCGGTAGCGTGGGTGGTTGGGGTCCCAGTAGGCGCGCTTGGGCAGGGGGCGGGCCTTGCCTCGGGCGGCGCGGACCATGTTGAGGATGATGCCGGCGACGGCGGCGATGACGAAGGCGATGATGGCGAGGAAGATGAGGGCGAGGAGGATCATTGGTCTATACCCTTCTGGGTTGGGTCAGCGGTTGTTCTTGAGCCTGCGGGCGAGCCAGGCGCTCAGGATCAGGGTGGAGATCAGGGTCCCGAGGGCGAACACCTGGGTGATCGCGGTGGGGGCAGCAGCCAGCAGCAGGACGGAGACGCAGAGCGCGAGGCCCGCGATCCAGCCGGCGAGGCTGGTGCCGAGGATGAAGGCGGTGTCCTGGTTCATGACTTCACGGTCGAGGTCGTTGGTGTTCACAGCTTGGTGTCCTTTCTCTGGTTGAACAAGCCGGAGTCGATGTCGATGAGGAGACCGGCGAAGTAGTCATAGCCGTCGTAGGTGAGATTGGGGATGACGCCGTGGGCGACGATCTCGCCATCGGTGCGGATGCTGAAGGCAACGGAGTCGTTGTTAAGCACCTCGGCGTAGAACACGGAGCGGCTGAGCGGGTTCGGCTTGATACCGACCACGTGCCCGTTATCGCGGACCAGCTGGCCCTCGTACCTGAGGGCCATGTCCATCGACTGCATGATCTGGAGCGTGTCGTTTGCCATGGCTCAAATATATGCACGAGCACGGCGGCCACACAAGTTCTGTGGCCGCCGTGCTTACGTGATGCTCGTCACCAGAGGCGCCAAGCCAGCGCGTCTCCCCCCTTCACCTCGAAGCTCAGGACACTGGACGCTGTTGAGTCGCCGGAGATGTTTGTCCACCAGTCCGACCCTCGATCCGCTGACGGGCAGGAGATCACCCACCGGCCGTCTCCGACCTGGCTCACGCCGAAGTTGTGCCAGTGCCCGTGGACCAGCACGTGGGCACGCTCTAGGCCGCTCCTGCGGCCGAACGCCTGGCCCCTGAACCAGTCACCCACCTTGGACTGCCGGCCCGCCAGGTGGCCGTGTGTGAAGCCCACAGCGGTGCCTCCGACGTCCACGGTCACGGACTCCTCGTGGGGGAGCGGCCGAGCGAACTCGACGTGCTCGAATCCAGGGCGGCCAGCTACGACGTCCTCGACGTTCTCCGAGATCATCAGCCCGAAGTCGTCGAACGGCGCGTTGGCCTGCTTGCCCTTGCCCAAGCCAGTACGGACCTGGCAGTGGTTGGACGGCACAGCAACGTAGACGAGCCGGCCGCAGAACGGAGCGAGCTCAGCCACCGTCTCGGCAAGGATGCGCTGAGCGACCCTGATCTGGGTGGTGAGTGCGATGTCGTTCGTCTGGGCCTGGCTGGACACGTTCCAGAATCCCTCCGTGACGTCCCCAACGTCGGCCAGCACGAGGGTGGACAGACCCCCCTCCTGGATAGACGCCTTGAACGACTGCACCGCGCTGCGGACACGGGTGACCGTCTCGGCCGTCCCGCCGCGGGAGCCGACCTTGCCGATCTGGAGATCAGCCAGGCAGAGCACGGCGTGCTTCTCCGGCGCCAGCGGGTCCCGCTCCCACACCTCGGGCTCGCGGTCGAACACCGGCAGCAGGTCGTCGTAGGAGAGGCGCTTGGCCTCAGCCATCTCGACAGCTCCGGGCTTCCACGTGATCTTCTCGTAGGAGCCGTCGGGGAGGCGGATGGTCTTCCCGCGCTGCACGATGGCATCCACGGGGACGTCGTTGAAGAACGCGTCGTGCCCCTGGTCGGGGGCGCCTCGGCGCTTCAGCTTGGCGCGGTGCCTGCGCACCGACGCCTCGGACGTCTTGAACTCGTCCGCGATCTCCTGGTTGGTCCGCTGCTGCTCGCGGGGTAGCAGGTCATTGGCGATGATCGCCTCATCGAGGGGTGTCACCGAGCGACCTCCAATCCTCGCTGTGCCAGTGTGTGGACGGCGAGTCGCCCCTGCTGAGGCACCACACCATTCCCCAAAATTTTGATCTGCGCGGAGCGCGGTATGGACCGGATTCCAGTCACCCATCCTGAGGGAAGGCCCATCATCCACTCCCCGAACCTGGCGGAGAGCCGCCTGCCCCCTCGCGGCGAGTCCTCCTCGGGCTCGGGCATGCGGTGCCCCGTGATGCTCTCCCACAGCCTCATGCGTTCTCCGTAGTCGCCGAGTCGGGGGTCAAGAGCTGGTGAATCCGGGTCTGAATGTTCATCCCGCCTGTTCCGTGCTTCCCGGGTCCGGTCGAGGAGGACGCGGAGAGTGTCGGCAGCAGTGGGCCGGAAGGCCAGGACGAAGACTCGCTCGCGGCGGTGCGGGGCTCCGACGTCGGACGCCCTGACAGAATCCCACGCCACGCCGTACCCGAGGCCGGCCAGGTCCGTGACCACTCTTCCGAGGGCAGGCAGTCCGCCGCCCCCGCGGCTCGTTCGGGCTCCTGCGACGTTCTCCCAGATGACGACACTCGGGTTCAGCTCCTCTACTGCTCGATACATGTGTGACCAGAGACCGGAACGGGTCTCGGGAGTCATGCCGGCTCTGCGGCCGGCCAATGACAAGTCCTGACAGGGCGTCCCGCCCATGAGCACGTCAACCTCAGGAGCGGCTCCCAGGTCGAGACGCGTCATGTCTCCCAGGTTCGGGGAGCAGGGGAACCGGACTCGCAGGACTTGGGATGCTCGGGGATCAATCTCGGAGACCCACGTGGGGTGCTTGTCTCCGATGGAGAGGCTCAGCCCTCCATAGCCTGCGCACAGCTCGGCCGTGCGCAGCGGGTACCTCTCCCACACCGGGGGCTCTAGGGTGCGCGTCACCGGGTGACCCCGGCGATCTCCCGCAGTTCCGCCGGGCGGTAGCCGCTCAGCGTGCGGGTCAATGTCCCGTGCTCGTCCCGCACCTCGACGATGGGTGCGGACGTCATGCCGAGCGCCCTCGCGTTGTTGAGAACACGCTCAGCCTCGAGGCTCCCGTCGTCGAGTGGGCGGCTGACGTAGGCGGCGCCGAGCTTGTCGAGCATCTTCATGGTGAGTCGGCAGGGTTGGCAGTTTGGCTGGTGAAAAACGGTGATGTGCTGCATGTCTTCTGAGGTTAGTCGTTGGTTGGGTTCGTGATGGCTCGGTAGACGCCGAGCGCCCCTTGTGCGGGCGCCACGCCGTTCCCGAGGAGACGGCGCTGAGCCGAGATGCTGAGCCCCAGGTCGGTGACCCACCCTCGCGGGAGACCCATCAGGGACTCCATGGCCCGGCAGGCGTCCGCCGGCTCGGGGCGGCCGAGGGCTTGGAAGAGGGACTGTCCGTGTCCGTTGCCGTTGGAGTGCTTGGCCCGCTGCGCCTCTCTCCAGCTCGCCCACTCTTTCTCTGTGCGCCCCCACCCCATGTCCACGACGGTCGGTGTGGGGTACAAGGCGTCAACACTCTCCGACTCAGGGTCCTCGGGGTCTGGGAGCGCGCCACCACCGCGGTCAGCCACGATGAAGACGCGATCTCTGCGGTGCGGGAGGCCCGCGTCCGAGGCCGTTGCCCGGCCCCACCGGGTTGTGAACCCGTAGCGGCTCAGCTCGGCGTCGATGGTTGCCCGGTGCTTCCTAGCCTGCGGGACGTTCTCGATGACAAGAGATCGCGCCCCGGACAGGTGGCCGATCTCGGCGCACCGGAAGAACAATCCGCTGCGGGCTCCTCGCAACCCCGCACCCTTTCCCGCCCGAGAGAGATCCTGGCACGGGAAACCGAAGGTCACGACGTCGGCGTTCTCCAGCTCGATGAGCGGATCCGCGACATCCGAGTACTGAGCCGCCTTGGGGAACCGCTTCGCCAGAACCGTGCGCGCGGGACCGTAGTTGTCGCAAACCACTGCGGTGTCAACCCGCCCCGGGAACAGAATCCCCAGCGCCAGCTCGAGACCACCGTACCCGCTGCAAAGGGATAGGACTCTCACCTCCTCACCCCCGCAATCTTGCAGATTCCCCGGACGAGCTTGGTGGTTGAGTCGGACAGGCGGGTGTGGAACCGGGCTACCCCGATCTCCCGCCCCTGGTCGAGGATGATGACGGCGTTACGCGCCCGGTTGTAGTCGAGGGACACCTCGCGGCTGATCGCTTCGGCCCCACAAACTTCGTCCGAGACCCCCATCGCTTCGGCGATGCGGGCCCGCAGAGACCCGGGGAGCAGGCCCGCATCGGCCAGGGCGAGCACCTCCCCGATGGTCCACTCTGGCCGGCGGGCCAGGCGCTCGGACAGGTTTCCAGCCTTAGCGCCGAGCGGGTCCGCAATGCGCTTCATGTCCCTGGGGTAGTACTGGCCGCGGTGGAAAACGAGGTCTTCCAGATGGTCGCAGATTTCTGCGGTGGCTCGCCCGTCCTGCTCGACGGAGAGAGCGCTGAGTTGGCGTTTCACCCGTGCTCCTTTCTCTGGTTGGGTTGGATAGTGCAAATCATATGCAGATGCTCTGCGACTAGTCAAGTTCGTCCGCGTCCGCGATCTTCCTGTAGCGGTCCACGACTCCGCCGGCGGCGCGCAGGTGCAGGCCGGGCGCCCACGGCAGGTCGGAGCTCATGATGTTCCGCACCTCGCGGAACGCCTTGACTCCGGCGGCGGACGGCTTTCCATCTGCGCAGTCCCACCACTCCGACGGGCCCTTGATTAGCACCTCATCGTGGACATGGGCCACGATCTCGAACCCCGCTCGGTCCAGCCGCACCATTGCGGATGCCAGGCAGTCTCGGGCCACGGCCTGCACGAGGTTCTCCGTCAGGCGTCCACCGAACGTCTCAACGGCGATGCCGCGGCGCGCGTCCCAGAACGCCACCGACGGGCGGCCCCATCGGTCCTGCGTGGCACGGACGCCCCGGTAGATCAGGGTCCGGCCGCTGGGCAGGAGCATCCGGCGGAAAGCCCGGCCGAAGGAGTCCTGCCCAGCGACGATGCGCTCTCCACCGGTTCGGAACTCGCGGCCGAGCTGGTCCCACAGCGCCGTGATGTGTGGGTTGGCTCGGCGCCACGCGTCCACCTGGGCCTGAAGTGCCTCGTCACTCGGGCCGTCTCCAGCGAACGCCCTCAGACCGTTCGGCCCCGCACCGTAGCCGCAGCCGAGCAGGGCGGTCTTCCCCTCCTGGCGAGTCATCTCGTGCCCGACGGCGGAGCTCATGCGCGATGCGGTCTCGACATAGAGGTCACGCTTGGCCTCGTAAGCGTCGAGCACCCATTGCTCGCCGGCGAGCCAGGCAAGCACAATGGCCTCGATCGAGGTGTAGTCGCAGACGATCAGAGGGCCGGCGATGACCGAGCGCACGCAAGCCGCGACCTCGGAGGGGCTGATGGACTCGCCGAGCAGGCACTTGTCGAGCACGTCGTCAACGGTCTCGCCCTTGGGCAGCTGCTCCCGGGGGAGGTTCTGCGGCTGGAAACCGCTCCCGCTCCAGCGGCCCGTGTGGGCGCCGAGGTAGCGGAGAGTCCCACGGGCTCGGTCGCCGGCACCCCGCCGCAGCTCGGCCGCAGCGAGTTTCTTTCCCGCGACGCGGGCAGATGCAACGCGCAGCTCAGCAACTCGGCGCACCTCAGCCGGAAGCGACTCGTCCGCGGCCAGGGGCTCAACGGTCCCGCGGCGCAGATCGGGGAGGCTGAGCCCCTTAGACGCGAACCACGTGTGGAGCTGGGCCGTGCTGTTCGGGTTCGCCAGACCGGTGATCCGCTTCAGCTCCTCTGCCTGGGCGCACACGTTGTCATCCTCGCACCGCTGGAGCGCGTGGAGCAGCTCTACCTCGAGGGGCAGGCCGGTGTCCGTGATCTTCTCAGCGGTGAGCTCGACGGCGCGCTCCAGCACGGAGGGGGACAGATCGATCGCCTGCCACTCGCGCTGGAGCGCTCGGTGGACCTGGCGGAGCACCTCGACGTCCTGGATGCCGTAGGCGCGGAACTCTCCCCAGCGCTCGGGGTCGTCGCTCGGCATGCGTCGGCCGCCGCGGAACGTCTTGGTCGCCGGCTGCGGCTTGGCGAAGCGGTTAATGAGGAGCGTCCCGGCCGTGTCCTTGTCCTCACACTTCAGCGCCTTGGCGAGGCTCTTCAGCGAGCCCGGGAGGCCGAGGAGGTACGCCCAGTGCATGGTGTCGAGCCACTCGGCGGGGTCGAGGTACTCGCCGGTGGCGCGGCCGTGGGTGTACGCGCTGACCTGGATGCGGTCGAAGGTGGCGTTGTGGGCGACCTTGGTGACGTCGCAGTCCTGGACTAGGTCGAGGAACTCCGCCCACAGCTCGGGGTCGTGGCCCTCGGTGGTGGGCCCCTCGGTGATCTTCACGGGCTCGTCGTCGAGTGCCCACATGGCGAGGGTGATGCACGCCTCGGGGCTCTCGGCGTAGCGGTGCGCGCCAGCCGAGATGTCGATGTCAGAGTAGGTCTCTGTGTCTAGGTAAAGGGTTGGCATGTCTACAGAATATGACGAAGCCCCCGGCGTCCGCAAGTTCTGCGGCCCGGGGGCTTCGTCACTCACTCATCCCCTAGTCTCTTCAGCTCCCTGTCGATGTACCACCTCGCTTTCTTCAGGTCCTCGACGGTCTTCATCGCATCCTTGCGCCCTGCCCGGGCGATGTACTTGACCGCGTTCCCGCGGTTGAAGTTCAGGTTCTCCGTGATGTCGATGACCTCAGCGCCGTTGGACCATCCCTCGGCGTAATGGCTGGGGCGGTTCACCGCGTCACGTACGTCTCGGCCCATCGCCTTGCTCCGTCTGTCGTATCGATTGTGGTGACTGGGTGGCCCATGGCCTCGAGGTGCCGGTGGACCATCTTCTGCGACTCCCTCGGCGTCTCGCCGGGGGCCTTGAGCTCGACCAGCCTCGTCTCCCCATTCGGGAGGAGGATCAGCCGGTCGGGGAGCCCCCTCATCGTGGGAGCCAGCTTGATCGCCAGCCCCCCGCGGGCGCTGACCGCTGCGACCAGCGCCCGCTCAACGGGAGTCTCGGGTCTCACATCAGACCCGCGAGGGGGTCCTCGTCAGCGGCCGGCTGACTGGCGGACGGCTGGGCGGGGCCGAACAGGCTTTCGGCCGAGGCGGCTCCGCCGCCGAAGCGCTCGCCTCCGCCGAGGACCTGGACCATCTGGAGTCCGAAGGAAACGCCCTTGGACCCGTCCACCTCGTAGGCGAAGGCACGAACCGCGACGCGGGCCTTCTGGCCGCCGTAGACCTCTTCGGCGATCCGCTCGTCCGAGAACGGGAGGAGGTCGGTGCCCACGATGGGCACTCGGCGGATCGAGGAGGCGTTGAAGGTGACGTGGCCGGCCTGCTCCTCGTAGTCGCTGTTGTCGCCGTCCTTCAGCGGGGTGCGCAGGCTCTTCGGGACCTTGGTGCCCCACTTCTCGGCGGCGGCCTCGCGGACGGCGGCCTTCAGGGCCTCGATGGTGGTGGTGTCACTCTTGGGGACCATGACGGCGGTGGAGACCTTGGGCTTGCTGTTGCCGTTGCGGGCCTCCAGCTCCGCCAGGTGGGGCCAGGACAGGGTTGCGGGGCCGGTGGTGACGTTGACGCTCATGCGTTTTCCTCTCGGGTTTGGTTGGTGTTGGGGCGCCGGCGGGCGAACTTACCTGCCCAGCGCATCGCTGTCTGCGTGGTGACTCCGACCTCTCGGGCGATCATGGGCCACGGGAGGCCCAGCTTGTGGAGCCGGTTGAGCGCTCGGCGGCGCTCGGTGATGAAGCGGGAGAGGCTCGTCTCCTGCTTCTCGATCAGGGTTCGGAGGTTTTCCACCTCCTTGAGGATGTCGTCGTCCATGGCTCAAATATATGCAGGGTCATCAGGTTCGGTCAAGTTGGAACCCTCGTGTTCCTCGTCACTCAGTCCGAGCGTGGTGAACACCGTCCGCTGGATGTCAGCCTTGCGGCCGAGCGCGTCCCAGATCGCGGACGCGATGGAAGGCTCCCCCCGGCCGTACACCGGAACGTTGAACTGGCAGGACACGTACTTGGCTACCTGCCCCGGGCGGGCGAGCCGGGCGTTGGCCTGCTCCCACAGCTCCAGCGACCACGGCAGGCAGGTCCACACCAGCGACTCACCCCCGAACTGGAGGTTGAGCCCGTGGCCGGCCGACGCCGGGTGGGCGATCAGCACATCGAGGCCGCCGGCGTTGAACGCCGCTCGGTCTTCAGCGCGCTTGGCCGAGCCGATGCGCATCTCCCGCAACTGGTCCCGCAGGTACGGCTCCTCGTGACGGAACCACGTCATCACCAAGACCCCCCGGCCCGTCACCTTGCGCCGAGCGCGCACGGAGGAGGCGGCGTAGTCGAGTGCCGGCCGGATGCGGTCCACCTGCACCAGCTCGGGCTCGGCATCGGGGTCGAGCGGCGGCCGGTACCAGATCGCTCCGGTGGTGAGCTGGTGCATCAGGTTCGCCACGGCCCCCGGCCCCGAGGTGTAGACCTCGCGCCCATCAGGGAGGGTTGTCACGCCGTCGGCGAGCAGCTCCTTGCTCATGCGCACAGCTTCCTTCCCCATGACCGGGGTGAGCGCCTGGTACCCCACCTCCGGCAGCACGAGCTCCTCGCCGGCCTCGGCGTACCGCATCACATCGGGCGCCTTGCGGATGAGGCGCTGCATCGCCCCGGGGCGGGGCTCGCGGCCGACGCGGGCGCCGGTGGGGAGCATCCGCCCCTCGGTGAGGTACTCATCCCGGGCCCGGGTGACCGTCTTGCCGAGCCGCTCCCCGCCGTCGAGCATGCGGACCAGAGACCACACCCCGATGGGGTCGTGGCCGGGGGTGCCGGTGAGGAGCCACACGCGGTCGGCCTGGGCCGTGAGCTCCCGCAAAACTCGGGCCCTCTGCGACTCCCCCCGGCTCGCCGAGGGTGTCATGTACTGGCTGGCCTCATCGACCACCACCGTGCGCCACTCCGTGTCACTCAGAACCGCATCCCGGATAGAGGCGCTGGAGAGCACCACGACGTCGGCCAGCGTCGGCTCCAGCGCGGCGCGGCGTTTCGCCGGGGGCGTGCGCGGGGCAGGCTCGACCACGAGCGGGATGCTGCGACGCTCTGCCTCATCCGACCACGTGGACTCACTAACCGTCGGGGGCGCCAGGACGAGGGCCGGGAAGGCGTCGGCCGGCAGGTCGGCCAGCGCCCGCAGAGTCGTCCACGTCTTGCCGGTTCCCATGCCCGCGATGAGGAGACCCCTCGGGTGGCTGACGAGCCATGCCCGGGAGGCCTCCTGCTCCGGCGTGAGAGCCGCTGTCACAGCGGGAGCCCCCTCCGCACGAGGCACGCGACCATGCCGAGGTTGAGCACGTCATCGCCGTCAGGCAGGCAGTCGGTGCGGTGGGCGAAGTCGTCGAGGCACAGCAGCAGCTCATCGGCGCTGGCCGTCTCGTCGGCCGCGCAGCACTCGTAGGCAACGCGGGCCGGCTCGCCCTGTGCCCCGATTGGGTCGCCGAGGCTGCGGTCGATCTCGCGGCACAGCACGAGGGCCGACTCGCAGACCGACGCGACGCGCTCGGCACTCGCCGGCGCCGCGCCCTGGTCGAGGGCGAAGTGCAGCGAGGACGTCAGTGCTCGGGCCTTCTGCGCCGCGCGCATGTGCCCGTAGGGGATGTTGCTCAGCTCAGCGGACGATGCCCGCTGAACCATCTCAAAAGTTGGGTTACTCATGTGTACGAGCATAGAACCGGCCCCCCGCCTTGTCAAGCGAGGGGCCGGTTCAGTTCCTTCAGCTGTCAGTTCTTGCGACGGCTACGGATGAGGAGTCCTGTGCCGATCAGGGCTCCGGCCGTGAGCAGTGCTCCTCCGGCCGCGATTCCAGTGTGGGCGAGCGTGGGCTCGACCGAGGGGGTCGGCTTCGGCTCGGGCTTGGGCTCGACCGAGGGGGTCGGCTTCGGCTCGGGCTTGGGCTCGACCGAGGGGGTCGGCTTCG
>QWBZ01000078.1_pt1 | contig 37279 bp, 51 predicted proteins | sample 1972441 | NCBI WGS metagenome assembly QWBZ01 (sample SAMN09866721, study PRJNA288562) | Human oral metagenome isolate term6_saliva, whole genome shotgun sequencing... | isolation source: mouth | host: Homo sapiens | place: USA: California
TGACTGGTCTGTGTGATTTGGTGGGCGTGCGAGCAGAGGAGGTGATTGGCTCCGACATTTAAACCCCATGCCCCTCCAACGATAAATAGTAGCATCCATCACAATATTTGGGAAGAGAGAAGCATTACTATGGGTACAGTTTTTGAGACGGTTGTCACTCAGGCGGTTCGTGAGTGGAATGACGACGGGCGCCGTCACGAGTTCAACGTGCATGTGCCTGCCCGCAAGATTTACGACGGCGGCATTATCACTATCGGCAGTACTTGTCGTATCGTGGTCGCCGGTAACGCGGTGAGGGCAAGGCACGTTAAGCGGAAGGGCGCCGCGATTCCTCCGGAGAATGTTGGCGAGTTTGTCCGCCGTGCTTTGATTGTCGCGGCTAACCGCAGTAAGGCGGCCGGCAATGAGTGACTCCAGCATTGATAAGGCGGTGTTCGCCTTCCTCGCTAGTTGTGTTGGCGATTTCGCAAAGTGGCCCCAGTGTTCGATTACCGCTTTGCATGGCAATAATGAAGGTGGCCGTCTTTTCGGGGTTCTCTTCAAGGCAACGGCCAGGAATCCCGTTGATAGGACCGTCTTCAGGATTGTTATCACGAAAGATGATGAGTGGCGGGTTCGTGTTATTCAGTTGTCGAATCATATCCTTTTGGATGAGCGCAACGCCGACCGGGCCACTATCGTTAGTGCTGTGAATCGCTTCGCAGAGCTGGCCGGCATGGTGGAGGAGCGGGAATCGTGATTGACGACGGCCTGCGCCCCATCGTGACCCAATTCGTCGCGGAGATGCTCAGTGACCCTCACTGTGAGTCCATGCTATTGGACGTTAGGGAGGATGCCAGGGTAGACAGTGATCTGCCCGTCCTCTACTTGGACGTCGCCGGGAAACGGTACGGGTGCACTCTCAACATTGTGGGTGGCGAGTATTCGGTGAGCATTCGAAATGCTGGCACGAACAAAACAATAGCAACGATAGAGAGAGGAAAAGAGGCATGGGAGCTTCGAGAGCTGCTCGCCGAAATCAAGACAAGACTGTGGGAGGACAAATGATCAAGCTGTTCGATTGGGAGTTCTTGAAGCATGTCACTGAGGCGTGCAAGAATTACGCCAGCAAGGGCGGTGACGATTCGTTCGGTCTGGAAGTAAGTGCCTGGAACAATAGCATTCACATTGTTGTCACATCGTCGGGGCATAGGTTTGTTTTCGATGCTGATACTGTGCGCGGCTACAAGGCGACGATTTTCGAGCAGACGAACCGTTACTGGGGCCCCATGCTTGACGTCGGCTACACTTTCGACGGCGACGAGATTCTTGAGGCTTTCAATAGTTTCCTTGCCCATGTGGGGGCGGAGAACAATTGAGCGTTGAGAGGATTGCGGATTACGAGTTCGCGTCCCCGGATGGGGGTGTGCACTATGATTGGTTCGTTGACAGGATCGTTGATTATTTGCAGTCCAGGTCGCCGGAGACGCCGCCTCGTTTCCTGTGGACGACTTTTCTGACGATGGTGTCTGCCCCGTTGTCTGCGAGGACTCATTTGTCTGCGAACGCGCAGAGTATGGTGCCGTTGACTTTGTACTCGCATTGTTTGGGTGCGTCCACCTTGTCGAGGAAGACTACAGCGCAGTCTTTGGTGCGTAGTTTTTTCGACGACTGCGTGGGGGCGTTTTATTGGGATTCGTCACAGTATTTGGTGGCCGTGCAGGAGATCGATGTTGCGCTTCGCGCCTCGTACCGTCGCCTGGAGTCTTTGGATAGGAAGAGCGGGCGTGTTGATATTGACGAGTATCGGACGGAGCGGGACGATATTAATAATCGCATCGCCGAGTTCGAGGCCGATCGTAAAGATTTGCTGAACAGTATCGGTAATAGCCCATGTGAGCGTTCTCTTATGGCGAATGTTCTGTTCGGGTCGAACGTGACGGCCGAAGGCCTGAATTTGCGGATGGCGCAGCGGCCTGGCGGGGCGTCTATCATGTTCGTGGACGAACTGCAGAACATGTATTCTGCGTCACAGGGGGAGGGTTATCGTAGCGGGCTCATTGGTTTCCTGACTGACGTCTACTCGGGCAGGACCGTCGAGTCCGTGCGCGTCGGCGACGACGGTGTGAATCGGGCGGACAGTGAGAGGGTTCCTCATTCTCTTGCTTTCTGCGGCACCGGTATTCTCGGCGACGTAGTCGATAACATGACGCAGTCTTTGTTTGAGACAGGGTGGGGCCCGCGTATTCTTTTCGCTTTGGATGAGGAGGATCGCCTGTCTGATCCTTCGTCTTTCGGATGGGTCACCAACAATGACCGGAGCGCGCACGGCGGTGATGGTTTTGTTGAGTATGCTTCCGAGCGCGTTTCGACAATGCTGGGGATGATGCAGCATGAATTCCGTGGTACTGTCACTTGTGCCACCGAATTTTGGCCCGTCAACACGCCGGCGACCATGACTGTGACTGAGTCTGCGCGGAATGTTTGGGTTGAGACGATGCGGGCCTGGGGTAGGGAGGCGGCCCGCGAGTCGCCTTTCCAGCGGGCGGTGCAGGCGGTCATTGACCGTATGGGGAATCATATTATGCGCGTTGCCGCTATTCTGTCTCTTTTCGAGCAGCAGATGAGCGTGTCATCGTCTGCGGTGAGGAAAGCTTTTAGCCTGGCGGCCGATTTCTGGCTGCCTGACGCGCTGAAAATGGTTGACTATGTTTTCGTTCCGGATTTGACGCGTATGGTGGATGATTTCAGTAGTAATCCGCCGACTGAGACGCGTCTTTATCAGGTTTTGGAGGCGAAGAATCTGTCTCCTCGGAGCGTGGAGGAGTATCGGCAGTATATTCTTCGTCGGGGCGTGAAGTTTAGGACGGAAGGGGCGATTGTGGATAATGATCTCGTGGAGGCGATTCTGCGGGACCAGATAGCGGAACCGTCGTACAGTGAGTAATGTTTCCGGGGCGCGTTTCCCTGTGATGGTAGCGGCCAATGTTCGCTCCACCACAGGGTGGCGTGCCACTAACGTAAGCCTGAGTGATTTTGCTGCTCTGTGTGAGGCGCCCTCAAGGTGTGAGAAGAATGATGCTCCGGCGTTTTTTGCGGGTATTCTTGCGGGGGGCAGGCGGCAGAAGAGGAATTTCGTGTCCCGGTCGGCGATTGTTTTGGACGCGGACCACGGGTCGCGGAAAGATTTTGTCGGGGATCGTATGCGTGCAGCGAATCTTGCCGGTATTGTGTGGGAGACGGCGTCGTCGTCTTTCCCGTCCCCACGTTTCCGCGTTGTCTTGCCGTGCACTCGCAGCATGACCGCGGGAGAAAGCGAAGCGATCGGTAGGACGTGCTTCAGTGTGTTGGGGCCCGTGTCTCAGTGGGATGGGTCGTGCGCTGAGGCGTCCCGAGCTTTCTTTCTGCCGTCACATCGTCTTGGTTTGAGGGTGCGTCATTGGCTCATTGACGGTGCCCGTTTGAATGTTGATAAATGGCTGGAGAATATCGGGTACGAGGAGAAAGATGACGGTGATGTTTTTTTGTCTTCTGTGCCTGATGGCGGCTATGGTGGGGTGATTGGCGAGTTCAATTCGAAGTATGGGTTTAATGATCTTATTGGTTTGTTCGGTTGGCCGTATGAGTTGGTGGGGCGTCGGTGGCGGTATACGCGTGGCGGGGACACGGCCCCGGGTGTGACGATGTTGGACAGTGGTCTGGTCTTCTCGCATCATGCGGATGATCCACTCGCGGACGGGAGGGCGCACACAGTCTTCGATTGCATGAGGGTATTGGAGTGCGGTGGCGACGTGGGTGCGGCCGTGGGGGAGGCGCTGTCTCTCCTCCAACTGGAGATGTGAACAGGGTCACGCCCATGTGGGTTGACGAGGGTGTGCGCGGTCTGCCTATACTAGGGTCGTCACCGAGGAACGGTGGCACCGACACGAAGAGAAGAGAGAAGAGATTATGGACACCATCGCTCGTCGCAGCACTCGGGATGACGTCATCATGTTCGACATCATCCCCACGCTTGACCAGATGGACGACTATGACGTTGCTGCCATCGCCGATGACGTGATCGGACAGTACTTCTCCGCCACTGGCACTCCCTACTATGTGGTGGACGTTGACGAGGACGCCTACTGGGACGCCGTGCAGCGTCACGCCATCGCCCACTGACCCGACAGAACGAACCCCGCCCCATTGCTCGGTGGGGCGGGGTCGTCGTGCAGAAAGAGGAATAAACGAGTGACACTACTAGTATTCATGCTCACGATTTGTCTACTAGTGATCGTTTGGACGAATTTCAATGATTGACATTCGGCCCACTGGGGCGCAGGAAAGAGAAATCAACCGCACCGTCACTGCGATCCGGGGTGGCGGCGGTGCGTTGCTGGCATGGGAACCCGGTTGTGGTAAAACATACGGCGCCATCTGGGTCACACAGAAACTCGGCGCCGACAAGCGGGTCATTGTTGTGTGTCCGAAGCGCGTCATTCCGTCATGGCAGGCCAGTATCAAGATCATCACCGGTCGGGAAGCGAGAGTGCTGTCTCGCACCACTAAGGCGGGGCGCACCAACATTGAGGACATGTTGGGTGGTGCGAATGGTTGGTGGATTATTAATTTTGAGCTATTGGTTTCCCTGGGAAAGGTGGTAGAAGCGAAGAAATGGCCGAATGCTTCCTTCTCAAGGAAATCGTTCGATATGGTGGTCGTTGACGAGGTTCATCGCATTGCGAATCATCGCACCCAATCCTTCCGGGCTGTAAAAGTGCTGAAGTCAAGGTATCGTCTTGGCTTGTCGGGCACGCCTGCCGGAAATAAGCCAGTCAACATTTACGGTGTTCTCAAATTCTTGAACCCGAACAGTGTTGACCGGAGTTTTTATCGGTTTGCGGATGAGTTTTTTGTTTCTGAGTTCAATCCTTTTGCGGCGTCACCGTACGCCAGGATCTATGGTGGAGAAAGGGCCCCTGGTGCGCTCCGCGATTCTGTCGGGGATAAATGGTCTGCGATGCGGGGGAGTGAAGTTTTCGGCGATCTACCTCCCGTAAATGTTCAACGAATTGCTTGTGGGATGCGGCGTGAACAGAAGAGGATGTATCGTGAATTTGTTGAACACCGTCTAGCAATTATGGATGGTGGGGCTAACGTCGCTTCGTCCGCCGCCGTTCTAGACGGGAGGCTCAGACAGATCACTCTCGGACCGTTGAAAATCGTGGACGATGGTGTCGAGTTCGAGGAGCGAGGGTCCTCGAAGATTGACGCCACTCTCGACATTCTGTCTGATCTGCCGTCGGACGAGAGAGTTATTTTGTGGTGCCACTCGCGTAAATTCATGGTGCCGTTGCGGAAGCGACTGGCCGATGCTGGATATCGAAGCGTTGAGTTGTCTAGTGATTATCGTGATGAGTGGCGACAGTTTTTGGAGTCTGATGGGCCGCGGGTGCTGTGTGCCGTCATTGCGGCTGCCGCTGAAGGGATTGACGGTTTGCAGAATGTTTGCAATACAGAGATTTGGTTGAGTGAGGATAATAGTGTGATTTTGAATTTGCAGGCGTCTGCCCGTTTGAATCGCAAGGGGCAAACAAAACGGGTGAATCGTTTTCTTTTGCAGTGCGAGAATACTGTCGACGTGACGGCCGTGGAGCCCAGGTTGGCGGCGGGGTATGAGCGTCTGCGTGAGAGCGGCCTCATATGAAATGTGATAGACGCCACGCTTGCGTGGGTTGCGTACGCCACCACCACGCACCTACAGTAGATGCCATGAAGACAGAAATACAGCGCGGTTCGAACATTCACCTAGTGCGACGCCGCATGACCGGCACTATCAGAAACATTCTCGTATCCGACGACAGTGAACTTGTCGGCAGGAATTTCCTGATCGTCGCCCCGGTGAACGATGGACACTCAGACATTAATGTCATCCATGTCACGGCGGACAACATTAGCATTGTGCGCAGCATGGCCACCAATAACAATCTCGACATTTATGAGCTCATTGCGACGAAGGAGTGAAAAACATTATGCGCATCACCCAGGGAACTACGATTGACGAGATCGCCGGCCGCACCATCATCCTGAAATGGCCGACGCAATTCGGCGTCAAAACAATGCAACTGCACGTGCCCAACATTCGATCGGAGAACATCTGGCGGATCAAGTGTTACGCAGCCATTATTTCCGCGGCACTAGAAGAGCGCGCGGGGCTCACCGCAACCATCGTCGAATAGTACATCATTAATCAACAATTAGGGAAGAGAGAGTAAAAGCACTAATGGGCGTCTACCTAGTATGGGAATCGTCGCAGAAAGGCGACTACCGGGTCTATTCGAATCTTGAGCAGGCCGCAATGCGGGCCGAGGAGCTTGACGGCACCGTCTACGAAATCATGCCGGCCGGCGACGCAAGACTATTCTTCATTGAAGATATTGCGAGCGGAGACATTGAAGTCCAACGCGACGTCAGGCTCGCCGCTATCGCCGCAATTCAGGAAGGAGAGAAATTTGAATTTGAGCCCGGCCGCCGCAACAGCGGTCAGTAATGTTTTCGCACCAACCGAACGTGACAAGCAAACACGCATTGGTGTGAGCGAGATTGGGGACGATTGTGAACGATGTGTCGCGGATAAGCTTCTCGGAATCCCGCACGACACGGGAAATACGGGAGCTCCGCTGGCGCCTTTCTTGGGCACCGCGTTTCATGCTTTCGCGGAATCACGCACAAAAAATGAGCCGAACATTCTAGTAGAGCAGAGAGTGAGGGTGTGCGATCTTGAAGACTATGGCCATATTTCTGGAAGTGTGGATCGCTTCGATATTGCGGCGGCGACGGTCCTGGACTGGAAGCTGCTCTCACGGAAAAAGATTTCCGCATTCCGGAAGAGTGTCAAATGGGACAACGGTCTACCACGATTCGCTAACACGATAGCGGGAGCACAATTTCGTAAATACTACATTCAGATCATGCTTTACGGGTACGGCCTCTCGCGGCTCGGGCACGAGGTGGCTCACTGTTCTATCGTCGCCCTCCCAAGGGACTGCAGCGTAGAGGTTGTGCCTGACAGTGTCAGTGAGTTTTCTTTCCCATGGCGACGAGACGTTGCGCTCGCAGCCATAGAGAGACTCCAAAACATTTGGGAGAGAGCAAGGTCACATGACGGCGGGGTTGACAGCCTACAATCGTCTCCTCTATGCTGGTACTGCTCGCATGAGCGCCACACAGAAGCATTCAAAAACTACACTATCAACGGTTAGGAGGTGAAACATATCATGACTTTCGAGGACACTCTTGCCCGTCTCGGAATGACAGTTGTGAACCCGGAGCAGAACAATCATTTCAATATGCTTATTCATGGTGTGAGTGGCGTCGGCAAGACATCGCTCGCGGCCACGGCATCACAGGTAGACGACATGTCACCCGTCCTGTACGTTGATTTCGAATCCGGCACGTTCCCGGTACGGGATTGGGGGAACCTACAGAACATTACTGTCGTGCATTGCGACAAGTGGCTTGATTGCGCCAATCTTTGCGACAATATTGCACGCAATCTTGCAGGATTCCCCTACAAGACTGTCGTGTTCGACACATTGGACAAGTGTCAGGAACTCATCCTCTCTCACTATGAGGCCGTATCGAATGACACTTGGACGAAATGGCGAGCAGTATACGACTCCCTGTTGAAGGCGATCAGCGTATTCCTGGACGCCCCCGACATTTCATTCATTGCTATCACGCATTCCGCGCGCGAAAGCAACGAGGTCACTGGGGAAACTTTCATCGCCCCGTCTTTCGAGGGGCAGAAATCCGGGCAGCGCATTCCCGCCTTGTTCAATTTCGTCGGCTACATGGAATGGGCAAACGTGGATAATGGGGATGGGGAGGAAATCACCGTGCCAGTCCTGTACACTCGCAAACCGAACGTCGTGACAAAGCAACAGACACGCGGGTTCCCGCCAGCAATGGGGAATCCAAACATGACCAAGATTCACAATTACATTACTAGCCACTGAACAAAACACATAGGAAGAGAGAAAAAGATTATGGCTAAGATCACTGTTACCGCTGACCGTGGCGTCACCGCTGAGACTCTCGCTATCGCTGCCGACGCGATCAGAGAAGCACTCCACAGCAAGCCCGCCGACAGCAAGCCCGCCACTAACGAGAACTGAAAACATCACCCTACCCCTCGACTTTCTAGGAGCACGCATTATGGCAACTGGCTTCAATTTCGGAACCGACCTCTCATCACTGGAGGTTGCCACCGGCGGCGGCAACTTCGAGCCGCCTAAGCCCGGAAGGCACTCAGCATTCATCACCAAGGCTGAAATGACCACGTCCAAGAGTGGGCGGCCCATGCTTGTCACCGATTGGATGATTGACGGCGACGACGAGGACGCCGGAAAGGCACTCACCGACCGCACCGTTTTCACTATCAATAAGAATGGGAAGACTTTCATTCACTTCAATATTCCGAAGTATTTCAGCGCGGCTGGTCTGTGGCCAGCCGACACAAGGGAGCGGGCCGATCTCCTGTCCCCGCAGAAGATTGATTCGACCGTGAAGCGCGTGTGCGAGAATCTGGAGGGTGCTCACGCAACGTTGGTGACCCGGATGAGCAAGCCCAGGCCTCGTCTTGACGATTACGGTCGCCCCGCATACGAGCAGGACGAGAACGGAATCACAATCCTCGGCGAGGATGGCGCCCCGAAGCCCGCTTTCTGGCCTCCAAGGGCAGAAATTTCTTCCATTGACTTCGAAACCAAGAAGAATTCTGAGACCGCATCGCCGGTAGTTTTCTGACACGCACGGTCGTATGATTTGAATAGCGGGGGCAGCAATACCGTTGCCCCCGCTATTCAACCAAATAAGAGAAGAGAGAAAACACGAATGATGCAACCGTCATACAAGTTGTACAGGCTAGCTGCTAACAGGTTGGAGCGGCTTCAAACAAGTGTTCCCGATGGGGAGTTCCTTTTCCCTTCCGTGGATGCCGCCCTGGAATGGTGCTTCACCTACTTGGAGGTCCCCGAGGACAAGAAATGGCGTTTCGTGCGCCCCGACATTACCAAGCCAATCGCCCCATGCAATCTTGACGTGGCACTGGACCATACGCCGGATATGCCGTATTTGCGTTACCATCGCAAAGCGAATGAGACGCTCATGCCGAGCCGCTCTTACAACGACATTCGTCTCAATATTTGGGCGTGGCGAGAGGAGAACGGTGTAGATAATTTTGAGTTCGACGGCATGATGTCAGCTATCGAATGGTGCTACAACGAATTCAACCCATCGGTTGTGTTCGAGTGGAAGTTCGAGACTGAGAACGGGGTATTTCGTCCCGGTGAAATCTCTGTCATACGCACCAAGACAAGAAAGAAAGGTCGCGAACGCCGCATTCTCCATCCGGTCAAGCCGGTGAACAAAAACTTGACCGGGGAGGAACCGGAAATGGTGGGACGCCGCTTCCGACAGTGGGAAGTTATGTCCCCCGAGTACAGATTCATGAGCGATCACCATAAGTATTTTCACATGCGTTGCGTGAATTGCGGGGAAGAGAAATGGATTCGTGTCTCGCGTTTCAGCGGCGGTGAACCCGTGAATTGCCCGTGCACTAGCTCGTCGCTTCGCATGTACAAGGAACTACCGAAATGGCTTATCCCTTCACTCATGCGACGCATTTACGACCTGAAAAGGTACATTCCGAAGGAAGACTTCCATTTCGATTCCGCACAGAATTGTGCAATATGGTGCTATAGGAATCTGCCTTTCCCGGACGACCCGGATACGCCGTGGACTTTGAAAAAGGGGCGTGGCAAGCCGATGGCGCCGGACACGTTGTGGCTCAAGGTAGACGGACTGTGTTCGGACACAGTGAAAAATATTGCCACCGTGAACAAGTCGAGGCGGAGCTTGCGAAAGAGGAAAGGGGGAAAGGCGTGATGCAACGGGTGATGGCCATTGACTCCGGCAAGTCAACAGGAATCGTCATCGGAGATTTCCATGATGACCGCGAATTCTCAATCATTCATGTTCAACAATTCAAGTATGAGCATTGGGCGGCCAGCGCCTACGACATTCTGGCCACACGAAACGAATTCGCCCCAGATGTCATTGTGTGTGAACAGTTTGATCTTAGACCGGGCAACAATTTTCTCGCAGACCTCACCCCAGTAAAAATCAACTCCATATTGGAGTGGGAAATCGGGGATATTATCTGGCAGACTCCCGCGATGGCAAAAACAACCATGCCCGACCATGTTTTGAAGTCTCTTGGTTTTTGGCCCACCGGAACCGACGTGAGTCAGTCTGATGCGGACGACGCACGCGATGCAGGACGTCATCTTTTCCTGTGGGCAGTCACTAAACGCCACGACGAGGACGTGATCGCCCACATCATCGGAGACGACATGGAGCGACGGTGAATGTTTCACGTGAAACACGCCCCCCGTGTGTGTTTCACGTGAAACATTACTGCCCCCTACCGTCTGTCAGGTAGGGGGCAGTAATGTTCTATGGATGCCGGGTCAGGCGACCTTGTCCTCATCCTCGCCAGCGGCGTGACGGCCAGGCGTCACAGCGGGGTGAGTGTGATACGTGGCCAGCGCCAGAGTCAGAGCACCAACAATCTGGGTAACAGCGTCAGCATACTGAGACGCCTGATCCGCGGAAATAACATTAAACGCAGCAAAAACACCGAGAACTGCGGTGAGCAAAGCATAAAGGGCCTTGCGGACCTCAGGAGTAAACATGTTTATGAATCACCTCATGGAATCCGGAATTTGAGGCTCAGTAGGGATCGAGTCCTCTTTATCCGATGGTATCAGAATTTTCAGGGACCTGCCCCAATCGAGAACAGTGTGCGCGAAAGAGACGGCCTCCCACCATTTCACTTCCGCCCGACGGCGGCCATCTTCTGCCAGATCCGCGGCCCTTTCGGCGGCCGCGAGACTGGCCTCCAGGGCAGTCACTCTCTCGGAAAGAGAGCGGACGGTAATGTCCAGGATTGAGATCTGCTCCTGGTCTCTCGCGTTTTTGCGCTGTGTGATGTTGGAGAATATTGTGCCCGTGAGAGCGGCTAGGGCGACCAGGGTGGCGTCAGAGAGGACATCATGCATGAAAGGGACCATCGTCTATCTAATGTCCTCTTTTATTGTGATTGCTTGGCAGGGCTGCAACAGTTATTATATAACATTCCCCGCCTAGTATCATCATTGCTAGATGGGGAATGTTATGTTTTAGTTACTTTCTATGGAACCCGGGATAGTAGCCGACAGTCCGCATAAACCGTACGGTGCGCACGCTGGCCCAAAGAATAATCGCACCAACACACCACAAAGAATCACGGATCACATTTACGGAGCCATTGGCGAAATCGTCATACACCATAAATGCCGTGTTTGCTGTCACCATGATGGCCGCAAAAATGACGGCCACATAAAGCGACTTAGTCACCCTAATTTTCACTTTCATTAGATGGATTGTATACTATCGCCCTCATGCCGATTCCTAGAGCATGTCGGGTTAATGCGTGTAGGAAAACATGAGGGCGATAGTATTCTCTTATTGCACCGTCGGAACGCGTAGGAAAATATTTGTGTATTAACCAAAAAGCGGTACGCAAGAAAGTATAGCACACAACAAAAGCAAGTCTCCGGACGATCTTTCATTGACCGTCCGGAGACTTGCTCTACCACTGTCACAGGAGATCACGGGGAGGGAAGAGAGCGAAGCTCCCCGCATGTCGTACCCATCATGACACGATGCCCAGCATAACGCTAAGCGAATACGCCACGATGGAACACCAACATGTCGCGTCAGGAATTCTGATCCGGGGCAGGAGACTCAGGAACGGGCGACTCCGCAGCGCCATCATGCGCCTGCAAAGACGACGGCGTAGACACTGCCTTACGAATCTCGTTCACGGCACCATAAATCGCGCCCGCCTCACGAACATTCTCCTGACCCGGAGTTACAGAATGCAGAATCTGATCCACGGACGCGTGAATAGACTTAACCTCCTCGTAGGTGGCCTTGGCGTACCAATTCATGTCGCCCGCGAAATGATCCCCCGCCTTTCCACTACGGAAAAGGTCACGAATCTCCCTGAGCAGATCAACACCCTCGCTCATATCCCAAAATTCCTCTCCGGCGCCCCCCGAAGGACGACCATAATCATACCAAGACTTGCAACGATTACTGAAAAGAATCCCATAAGACTCATACGCGTCATACGGATTCCCTGAATTATAACGCGACCCGACACGCTTCAAGGCCTCATAAGAATCACCTTCAGCGTTAATAAGATCACGAAGAATACGACAGCCGACTTCAGCTGACTTTTCCGGCATCCACCATTCACGATTCGGGTCATCTAGGAAATAGCCCGGATACGTGATCTGCAACGGACCGACACCATTTGAGGTTTCGCCATCTCGAATCGCCGCCAAGAATTCGCGGAAATTCTCTTCGGTTACTTCTTCCCCGTGCGGGCCAGCACCGCCAGCGTCGTGCCCGTAAATGTTCGCGCCACGTTCGCCGGTTTCCATCCATAGGCACGCCAGGGCGGCCCACCACGGACAATTCTCCGCATCGGCGGCCCGGAGAACGGCCTCCTGAATTGAAGAAAGGCGGTATGAGCCGGCAGACTCATGCCCGTTATCAGAATCGGTCCTCTTTCCGAAACGGATGCATGTGGACCACGAGGCCGCGACAGTCATCGGGTGACTACTGTACCGGACTACGTGTGTTTCGTAGCCGGTCTGGTCACCCATCTGCCCTTCCGCGATTTCGCCATTCTCGTTAATCCATGCCTCAGCGAGGAGCGGGTCACCTGCGTTGAATGAACCGTCGTCTTCGCGCACGCACATTGCGACATGTCCACCGTCTCCGGTAGTTTTCAGGACCATGTCGCCGACATGGAATCCTCCCGACGGCGTGGACCCGTACCATGTGTCCCCAATATCCATGAAACCGCGATTTGCGGCCAGAGAATTCAGGGTTTCGGTCCATGTTTCGCCGGTTCGCGGGAACATTATCGGATCGTCCCAGCCGGTTCCCCAGACATTGTGGAATGCAATATTGTAGGCGCCCGCTACGCCGCTACTGCAGTCCATGTCGCCGGGGCCCGTTTTCCAGCCGGCGTCATTGCTATTCCAGTAGCAGGTCCAGCGGTTGTCCTGGGCGTATCCGGTGCCCCCGTAGTCGCCTGTGGTGCACCAATATTTCATTTCCGACGCAGCGTATTCTGTGACGGAATCTGCCAATTTTGCACCGCCTTTCGTAAAGGTTTTCGGTGGTCTCAATTTTATCATGAGCGCCTGGGTGTGTCCGTAGCATATATAGGTACGTGCGCGCGCGTATACCACATGTGCCCAGCGTCTGTCAATACCCTATACAACATTGGTTTTGTGGGGTAGGCCACCGCCCACATGGGTTGACCCACGGCGCACGGGGGAGCATGATTGAGTCATCGGCAGGGAGGACAAGCCACCCAGACGGGAATAGAGAGGACAAGACAATGACCACCACCGCTCAGAACATCATCACCGACACCGACATCGCCTACGCCGTCGGCACTGCCGCCAACGCCTGGGGCGACACGGACTACTGGACGGACGAGACCGGCGAGACCATCGGCCTCAAGCGGGCCACCACCGACGGCGGTCGGACGCTTGGACTCCACGTGTGCGACGACGTCGTCTCCTGGGGACTCTGGCAGTACGATGCCGACGGGTTCACTATCGCCCACGAGGGACTTTCTGCTCTGACCGATGAGACCATCGCCTACCTGGCCGAGTGGTGGCTGGAGCACTGACACACACATAACGGTGGTGGCCCGTCGTGGGCGACGGGCCACCACCGCCCACCACCATCACACACACATATTTTGAGAAGAGGATTACTATGGCACGCCGTCGCACCGGATATGGATCATGCAAAACTACAGGAGGTGCCGTTTTCACCAACCTGAAGGGTACTAAGATTCACTTCCCCGCAAAAGGATACGAGAAAGGCGAGAACGAATTCCGGGGCATCCCCATTGAGAGAGTGACCGCTGTCGCAATTCTTACTGGGGCCGACCTCGTACAGGCCATTCCCGTTCAGAAGCCGGCCCTCATCGGAAACGTTCGCAATGTTTTCATCCCTGAATGCGCCCACGATTCCTTCCTCGTGATCTGCACCGAAGGGAACGTTTACAGAATTTTCGATATCGCCGAGGAAGAGTTCGGGAACGCGCGTAACCTGATCAATGATCTGCGCGGGCTTCTCGGCGACGAGATCGAGTGGGTCAAAGCATGAAATACCCAGAAATCCACCGCACGGACGGACGCGAAGACGAGGTCCGTCGCAAGACGATCGAGTTTCAGGAGCACAAGAGGAATCGGGCGAAGAGAATCAAGAGCACACGTCACACTAGGCGCGCGAATTTCAACTACAGTGACGGTTGGACTAACCGTCTCATGGCAGAACTGAACGGAAAGTGAAGGAAACTATTATGTCTACTTTTTCGAGTGCCCCGTCGGCTCCTACTCCTGCGCCGCCACCGCCTGCAACTAGCGCACCCACCCCTGCGCCGCCACCTCCGCCTCAGCCGCTTCGGCCTGCCCCGGCGCCCCCCGCATTGTCTGTTCCGCTCAGTGTGATGACGCCCCCGCGCCCCACGAATCGCTTCGTGGCATGGCTTCGCAAGCCGCGGTCCACGGGCGAGGGCATGGCAATGGGCGCAGTCGCTCTCATCGTTGGTGTTATCGGACTGTCATTGGCGTGGCGTGCTTTTTGGTGGCTCCAAGTATTCTTCGCCTATTTCGCCACGGTTGGCACTCTCGGCAACTGAAAATAGTGTGAACGATTATGGACACGGTATTTTTGAAAACAGTTTGGCTATACTTGCCGGACGGTAGTAAAGAGAGAATTATAGCGCAAACCGGCGACGACAAGGGGATTGGTTTCGATTCTATTCACGATGGTATAGAGCGAAAACACTATTTCAAGTACAACGAGTATTCGATCACGCGGACAGAGAAAGGAGATTATGAGGTGTCACCTGTAGATGATGGGTGTGAGAAGATTTACTACCCGAATGGCATATACGAGTATGTTTCAAAGGTAGTGCCGCATGATGGATTCTGGGAAGTGCATGTCCGCCGTTATCTCAGTAGTGAATGGCGGATAGAGTGTTGGAGTCGTCGTTGTGTTTATTTGGAGCACAAGCGCGACGGTTGGTATCGGCGACGAATCGCAGGCTATCAGATTGATCCTAGTTATGAACTGAAATTCATAGGCGAATCGATTTGCTTCCATTTCTCCGACGATTATGATGCACCTGTCAAGAAGGTTTGTCGGTATTTCACTGGCGAATGGTGCATTTGGTATGAGACCGAAGAGGGTGGAGAAGGATTCTTGTCTTTCGACGAGCAGCTCTATGAGTTGACCCTCAATGATAATGTTCTCAGCATCGCGATGAAGAATGACGGGTATGTCGAGGATGATGTACACGAGAATGTCGTGTCTCACCCATCGCACTATGCGGCCCTCACCCCTGAACCCATCACTTTCATTCGCGACAAAGACTACCTGACCGGCAGTGCTCTGAAGTATATTTTCAGGGCTGGCCACAAGGATGGTGCTGACGAGAATGTTGACATGGGGAAAGCGGCGTGGTATCTGCGCGAACTTGTCAACGAGCAAGGAGGCCAGACGGTAATCGCGATTCTGCGAAACGTCTACTGGGACACTATCGACAGACAGCTCACCCCAGAGGATCGCGCCAGAGAAATTCGAGACCGGCTCGCAGAATTCATGTCCGCCATTTACCACGATCACCTCAACAGCTACATCCCAGAAGAGAAGTGAGCGTTATGGAAAATATTGTTGATATTGTTTTCGTTGATTTGGCGAAATGCGGTGAACTGTGGGGCGCGGCTGCGTTTATGCATGCCACTGACTGTAACTTCACTATCAGGGGTTATTCTATCGATCCTTCCGCCGCGATCCGTAGACTCATGTACACCGTGCAGCATGTTCGGGGAGTAACACTTGCTTTGCGTTCGTGGCAGGAAGGGAGGATCACTTTCACTAGGTGCACATATTCGGATGAGATAGGCGGATACGTGCTCACTTACAGCGACTCATTGGACGATAATGCGTACGTCTGCACAATCATGCTGTCGGATCACAACGAGAACACAATAGGAATCATCCCAGGAGATAAGCCCGCCCTCTCCCTTGAAGCCGAAGCAATTCTACACGACAAGGGTTACACAGTCCATATGATTAAGGAAAACGAAGACGGGAGCTGCCAGAATGGCTACACTGAGTGACTTCACTCTCCGACGCAGAATCGAGTGGGGCGAGCTCATCTCCGACTGGCGAAAGCCGTTGTCTATTCAGCCGGCGTCAGTAGAAGTACGACTAGACGAGAACATTATCGTTTACCGTCATGATGACGAAAACATCACTATCGACGAGAACGGTTACGAGTTGCTGCCGGGTGAGTTTATTCTCGCGTCCACCCAGGAGAAAGTCAGCGTGCCCGCCGACCTAGTAGCTAGGGTGGAAGGCAAGTCATCGTGGGCGCGCCGCGGAATTCTCGTCCACGTGTCCGCGGGGTACATTGACCCAGGATTCCAGGGAAACGTGACCTTGGAAGTCGCTAACTTGCACTCTACTAAATCCGCCATTCTTCATCCGGGGGATAGGATTGCACAGATTGCTTTCGAAGACCTGGACAGGCCCGCCAGTGCACCGTACGGCACCAACGGCCTGGGCTCACATTATCAGGGACAGGCCGGTGTTACGCCGTCTGCCCGGGAAGTAGAATAATGAGCAAGATTGATCGTCGGGAAATCGCGCTGGCTATTGCTGGAGAATTGCAGGACACGCTCCCGTCGTCCCGTATTTCTGACCGCATGGGAGTTACCGTCATTGACTCCCCGTTAGGGAAGATTGAGGTCACCGATGACGGTGTTGTGGTGACGACGAAGTGCGGCGTCTCAGCAGGGTGGACCCACGAGGAATCCTGCAGTCCGGAGCATTCTGCGATGCGCTGCAACCTACTTTTGCGGAGCGTCTCATGACAGCGAATAGTCCGATGCTGGAGATCGAGCGCGAGATTAGCCTCACACAGTTGTGGCTTCCGAAGCCCGACGTGTGCGATATTGACGAAGCACACATGGTCGCCCGTCTGGAGTGGTACAACCGCTATAAGGGGGGCGAGATTGACGTCACTGTAGAAAACGGCGACGGCGGAGCTGTCAGTAAATGGGTTATCTGGGGCTGGCCATTGAGCGTCGTGGGCGTTTACCATGAAACAAGCGGTGAGAGCACGTCCGGTCTTGCGCGCCGTCTAGCACGGCAATGGATTACCGTAGAGTGTGACGCCGTTGCCGCTCGCCAATTCCAGGAAATCAATAACACAATTCACTCGATCCTGAACTCCCCATCGATCACCGTTCAAGACGATGCGCGCTCTGATCTCATGGGCGTACTGGACGATATTGCTCGCGAGCACGGAGGAGACTACCAACGCTTGGGACTATAGTCTTGTGCGTCGGGCATGAAAACATTCCCCCTCACCACGACTTCCGTGATGAGGGGGAATGTTTCACGTGAAACATTAGGCGCCCGGCTGCGGAGACGGGGCCACCTTCGCCTCCAACGCGGCAACACGCTCAGCCAAACCGAGGTAGCCGCCATGCCAGGCGACCACACGCTCCATGATCCAATCCGACGGAGGATTCTGATAAGGATTCTTCTCAGGCACCCACTGGCCGCCCTCACCCTGCACCAACTCACCGTCGGTCACATACAAATGTGAAACGCCGAATAACGCGGCACGATCGATTACCTGTCGGAAATTCTCTTTCGTAACCCCATGGATAACGTGCCACCACTTGGTGGAAGGCTGCGCCCGCATCACATCATTCGCAATCGGGTTATTAGGGTCATCCGTCAAGTACTTGGTGGCAGTATTCTCGAAACTCATGCACACGTCGAAATCGAGCGTGCACACGGCCTCAGTAATGTTACTGCCAGGGTTGATAGCGATTGTGAAATTCTTGCCGTAGGTGCGTCGAATTTCGCCGATGAGGTCACCGTACCATCCGACTCGCCCGGACTGGGCGCCCCAGCCGTTGATTACCTCGTCCAAGAATACGCCCTGGAAAAAGCCATCATACTGGGAGCGCAGGTTAGAGCACAGCTGCATAATGTATTCGCGCGTGAACTTGTCCGGGTCCGGGACACCATTCCTAGCGGCATCGTCTTTGGCGAGTGAAGCGACACCGTAGCGGGTAGGAATGTACCAAAGAATTCTCTTCGCTCCTGCAGCCTGGGCGCGCTGCGCCTGAGTAAGAAAATCGTTATCCTTGGCAGACCAATCGCCCGTGGAACGATTCATGATCACGTAGCCGAGCGCATTCCCATAGGCCAATGTCTTGGCCCACTTTGATACCTTTCCGGCCTGACCCTCATTGTAGAAATCTGGCCAGAAGTACGTGACCGGGGAGTAGTAGTGTCCGCCGACTGTGAAAGGCGAGATTGAAGAGAATAGCGGGGCGACGAGCTTGTCTACGCCGGCCTTAGTGTACCCAGTAACGTTTGCCATCGTGTTTTCTCACTCTCCGTAAGTCCAAGTAAGACCATCATCACTAACAGTGATCTTGCCGCCATTGCCCTGGACGCCGCCGCCAGGATTGCCAGGATCAGGGGTACTGCCGCCGTTCCATGCCGACAGTGAGGTCACCTGAACGTCACCAGAGGCCGGCAGCTCCGCACCTCTGACTTCGCGCGCCCAAACGCCGGCGACGTTCAGGACGATTGCCCATCGGCCGCCGTGGCTGGCGTCTACCTCAACCTCAATCCTTCCCTTGTCGTCGGCGTCGCCGCGCACCGGGGCGGGGACTGTCGTAATATTGTCGGACGTGTAAACGGTTTCGGGGCGGACGCTCATTGTTGCGTTGACTGTCTTGCCGGCCGCATTCACAACCGTCGCTATGACCTTAGTCATACTATTATCACCTATTTCCAATAGTGAACTATTATACAGATTACAGGTCAACGCGAGTCGCACCGAGAGTAGCCACCGTAAAAACGGTGCCCGGAAACACGCCACCGTCGTAATGCCAGTACGGGTCGGCACCGTAGCTGCCCGCTGTAGTGTAAGCAACCCTATGAGAACCGGCCTCTACGGAAAGGCGCCACTGCATATGATGGGTCATGAACGTGCGATTGTACTGAATCTCGGTCTGCCAAATGCCCCTGTTGTCGAGCTTGAACCCGAAGAAATACGAGCCGACCGCCTTATCCTTCTCCTCCTCGGAATGATAGTCCTCGTGCGCAATGCTCACGCACACGTCAAGCGAGAACTCCATAAGACTCTTAATCGGAAGCGTGACAATACCATCGCCCCACGTGTAAGTGGCGTGATCCGACGTCGAGCGGCCGCGGCCGTTCGTATTGTCACGATGCCTGTAAAGCACACCGCTAAAGCTGTTAGCCGGATTGATATTGAACGACCCGTCGCCGGCCTTGGAACCGTCGGCAGTGTACAGAATGTCGTCAATAATGAAGACGGCGGGGCGCGCTTTCGAGACTGCCCCAGACGGCGCGGCCGCAAGCATAACGCGTGCCGCGGCTACGGACGCCGCCGGCATAACCCGGCCAGCGGAATCATCATATGCATCCCAAGCCTCAATGAGATTATCGTCTACCGTGGGGACGACACCGCCGGTCCACCTAGTGTTAGGCATATTGTTTTCTCCTAAAAATATTGTCACACAATCTTCAGTAGGTGAGCCAGCTGACCGTCATCTCGCCCCAATCCATAATTGTACCCTCGTCAATATTCTGATACGTATAAAGCGAGATCCGATCCCCGACGTTCAGGCGCCTAATACCGGTCACCTGCAACGCAGTCCACAGGCCATGGTTCAGCGCAGCATACATGTAAACGCCATACTCAACGTCGCTGCTGCGAGCAACCCTTGTGCCGCCCACATATCCCGCCCATGACGATCTGTACCATGTCGTACCATCTAGACGGTAAAGCCCACTCTGCGGAATAATAATTTCGATACCGTCTACTTGCATTCCGCCGCGAACGATCTTCTCCTGCGAGCCGACCGGCACCTGGGTCCACTTGTCTTTCAGGGTCCACAAGTGCGCGTTATTTGTTGCCATGTGGGCGAAAGGCGGCTCTGTGAAAGTACGCCAAGACGAGGAGTGAGGTGGGGCCGATCCGGGCGGGTCATAGGCCACGCCATTCGTGTCCATGACGAGCTGACCGCCCTGACGATCGGTGATCTGTATTTTCGCCACGCCCTCGTCGTCGCGGAAAATATGTAGACCGGAGGAGCGGCTCATTTTCCATGACACGTACATGGAATAAATGATCCCGAGCTGCATTCCCGGAGTGAAAACATCGTTCGTGCGGGCACTGATATAGAAAGGCGTGTTGGTGTCTTGGATCCACGTGCCGTCGGGGAGCGTGAAATCGAACCTTATTCGCTTCCCGGCCGTCGCCTCCTCGTCAACAACAACAACCCTATTCTTGCCAATGTTGATTGTGAGAATCGCGCGGCCGTTCCACGACGGGGTGAAAAGAATATACCCCTCAACCTTGCCAACGCCCTCACCGGCAATACCATAGGTTTTTGGTTTCGCAACAGCAATGTCATAGATTGCCATCTGCGCGCCATTGCCACGATTAGGGCGATCCCTGTCCGTCAGAACGAACCGCGTACCACCCTCGAGCTCCTCGACGGTCGCGATTTTGGGAGACCAGATAGACTCCCAGAACTCGTATTCGCTGCCGAGGCCGAAGCGAATATTCTTCTCACCCGATGTCGGCTCGGTGTCAACGAGCGACAGTTCACCACCGATAAGCCTGTTACCAATGAGGTCGCCGGTGACTTTTGCCGCGTTGAATGTGGCGTTTCCAGCGGTCAGCATTTCTGTGGTAACGGATGCGAACGCAGCTATTTTGGCCCAGAGCTCCCCGGACGCGTAAATGTTACGGGCCGACACGGAACCATCGGCGAGCGAGACGTTACCTACGGACGAGGGGACGAGAATGCTGCCAGCGACCATTGTTCTGGTCACCCACTGCGTACCATCCCAAATACGCACGTCAGTAATATGCCCAGCATTGTCGGTGACATACCAAATCAACCCTGTGGCAGGATTCTCTGGGGCGGTCTGAGATACTACGGGCGGCCGGTTAGCTTCCGCAATCTGAACCGCCTTTGCCGCATCCTTCGCAGCCTTGTTCGCGGCGCCTTCGGCCTTGTTCGCCCGGTCGCGAATGGCGTCGGCCTCCTTGAAAGCACGCTCAGCGTCTTTCGCGGCCTGACTGAGAATTTTACCAGTGTGCCCGAGGTTCTCAACTTTCGCCCCTGAAGGCGGCTCGGCGATAGGGTCACTGATCTTGACTACGCGGCCGGATGAATCAATGATGACGAGTACACGGGCGCCTATCCATGTGGCAATACCATCGGATTCGCCAACAGCATGAGATGTCGGATTACTATAGGGAATCCCTACTTCCACCCAGCCGGACGGGAGCGTGGAATCTGTGGCGGACGTGCCAGTGATTTTCCCGTACGCCCATGATACTGAGGATTGCTGAACAATAACGTTGTTATTGTTGCGGCCGCCACCGTTTCGTGGCGCCGTGTCAAGCAATAGTGACGGTCTGACCATGATGCCCCGTTTATTCTCCCAGTACCTCTATGTCTACCCTCATTGTAGCGGACGGATCGGACAATGGAAGACTATAGGCCGTAACGCGCCCCGCGATATGTTCGCCCTGCTCAGTAATCGCACCGACAATATCCCCGACCTCAATACGGGCGTCCGGAATAATTGTCAAAGAGCGGGAAGAGCGGGAGGAAATGTCCTGAATCATGTACGTGTCCGCGGCCTCGGATACCTCTCTCGCCGAGCTGGCGGCGCTTAACTCTTTGTGAGACGTAACCCAACCATAGCCGGCCGGCTCGTACGGCGTGTCAGTGACCATGCGTTCCGCCGTCCAACGCTCCTCTTGCTCCCCCTGAGCTCTCTGTTGCTTACTGCCAGTGACGTACCAGCGGTTCGGACGCCGGCCGCCCGACCTCGGAGCGCGCGGCGCCTCCAAAAGAAAACCGGACTCGTACGTGTAAATCTCGTCAGGCGCCGTCTTGTCACGGAGCTTGAAAATATGCAACATACCGTCGGCGCCGCTACGAATACCGCAGCCTCGCGATTCTACGAGTTTATAGATTGATTCGATTCGTGAATTCCCCCACTGTGTGGTGCGTGGGATGGGTGCGTCCCATACGTCGTCCTCCAACTTTACTCGCACATATTCCGCAAGCTCATTGGCTTCAGAGAGCAGGGTGGCGCCAGCACCGGGCGAGGACGGCCACGGCCTCGGATTATCAGCAAGAATCTGCGTCAAATCCTTACAGGAAACGTTCACCTTCTCTTTCGACACTGACCATTCCATGTTGACGAATTCACCGAGCGGAATTTCCCAGTAGTCGCCACGCCGATTCTCATAAAGCGCGGTCACCATGGAACGCTGCCCGAAATTGTTGAGCGCGTCCAACGGCCATTCCGGAACCCAGGACATTGGACAAGAATAAGTCAAGGCGCCCGGAACCTGGCGGTTCGACGAAGACCACTCGACCTTTACTTCGGAGGCGGGAATTCCCGTTTTGAGGACTTCACCGCCGCGAATGATATCGATTCTTGCACCGATGCTGAGGCCGTCTGAAAGGGCGGCCAGAGTGGGGCCGTTTCTCATGGCATTCCCGCAATCATTTTGCAAATCTCAATATATGTGCGCGACTTCCATATCTTGTCGACTTCGCGCCATTCACCCCAGGTGACACAGGGCGCTGCCCCCCAGCCGGCGTGAGGACCGACAAGCATTGGTGAATCCTCGGGGAGCTCATGCCATTTCACGTTCCACCTGATAATACCGTCTCCCGTGATCCTGGCACTGTCCACCTTGTCCACAGTGATGAATCGTGACGGTAGAACGTCGGCGGGGGCGCCAGGCGTAAGAATAAGCGGCTCACGCTTCTGCAAAATCTCCCAAACGGCATTAACGTGGGACGGGTCATCTAGAACGAACTGCCCACCCCCGGTGCGAGCTACTTCTAACATCGGCCACCTGGCAATAAGTGAATTATATCTCGAAACCGGGGAGGACCATTCTCTTTTATCCTGGGCCTCCTCCCAGATGAGGCCCGGGACGGTGCGCCCGTTGAGGCCGCTCACCATGCCACGCCACCACTCCACCTCAGGACGAGTCAACGTAACCGAGGAGTCGCCCTGAGTGTATTTTATTGTGGTACCCGGCACGGCGTACGCGTCTGAGAGGATCATTGTCACCGGCTCGGTAAGCTTGGGACCCTCAAGCTCGCGAATCATTTTCGCCCTACCGGTGAGCGGCCGCTTGTCACGAGCCATCCCAGGGACGGCAAAAAGACGGTCCCCCGCATAGACGGGCTCTTTGCCTGTGGCCATTATTGACGGCAGCCCAGTGTGTGTAGCAATCCATCCCGTAATCGGCATTATTTCGTGCTTTCCGTCATAATGGTTTTATCGGTTCATTCGGTCATAGTCTACTATGGCCGACGTTGCCTCTACCTGCATGCGACCAACAAGATCATTGTCCACGTCTCGAATTTCGAGTACGTCCGGGCCGAGCGCACGATTCTCCAGAAGGCTGATCAGCTTATCCATTTTCTCCCACTGGGCTGACGTGAAAACGGGCTCCGGACGGCCAGTCTTGTTTTCGATTGTCGAGAGGCCAGGCTGCAGGAAACCGCCATTGTCGTAGCGAAGATTCCCCGCGGACGGCCCACCGTAAATCGGGACCTCACGCACGGGAATACCGAACGTGGGGGCCTCGACCATCATCCCGTTACCGGAGGCGATAGCAACGTGGTGGGCCGGATAACCCCAGAACAGAAGCGTTCCAGGAACCATCGGGTTACCGGGCGATGACATTGCTTGATATCCCGCAGCCGTGAGACGCGGCACATGAATACCCATAGCATTGAGCGCCCAATAGACAAGACCAGAGCAGTCGAGCCCGCCCCCCGGGGAAACGCCGCCCCAAACATACGGTGTACCGATAGCCCGTCGCGCCGTATTCACGAGGTCGCCGGCAGCAGCACCAATAGCACCGATTCCACCACCGAATCCACTCACCACAGGCATGTGATCTTTAATCCAATCGCCGAGCGCGTCAATAGTTTTATCAACGCCCGCCTTTCCGGCATCGAAGAACGGCTTTGCCCCATCGCCGCCCCACGAGTCGAGAAGCTTGTGTACGGGAATCTTGACGACAGTCTCGACGGCTCCGATTGGGTCGGAGAATATTGAGGATACTGCGTCGGCCGCCCCGGTGATCCAATTAAGGGCAGCGGACGCACCTTTTGATACCGTGTCTTTGACAGGGTCCCAAATACCGCCAGGGGCGAATGCGGCATAGCCGGCGTCGCCGCCGGGGATCCTATCTCCGTGTGCGGCGGCACGGTTCATTGCATTCACCATTGCAGGGCCGCCAACGGCCTTGACCCATTCGGGCCGCATGATTGCTTCTCCGCCGGAAAGCGCGAGCCGGCCACCACCGTCGGGTGATACGAAATGGTAAATGTCGCGCCCCGGAGAGTATCCGGGCAGAACACCACCTGACGCGTATCCGCCAATCGTAGGAGCCTCAGGAAGACGAAGATCAAGAGAGAGTTTCTCCATCATCCCGTTAACGAGTTTCCGCAACCCATTGTTGTAGACGGTGCCAATAACGAAATTAACAGGCTTGGCGGCGGCTTCCTTGATTTTGTCCCACGCCGTCCTAACGCCGTCTTTCATGGTGTTAGCGGCGGCTACGACCCTGTCCCAGGCGCTTGTAATTGCGGGAACGAGCGTGTTAGCAATCCAATCTTTAACGATTTGGATTTCGCCTTTCAGGATATTCCACGCGGAGACGACCATGTTTTTCAGCCAGCTGGTCCACGTAACAACAGTGTTCCAGGCGGCGCTGATCGTGGTGGCTGCACCTTGAATTATGGCGACTCCCATGGTGACCGCAGCGATGATGGACGCGAATACGAACGCGATGATTCCGCCCAGAATTTTCGCGCCGGTCGCAATCGTGTCCCAGGCGAAGCTGATAATGGGCGCAGCGTAGGTTTGAATCCAATTCACCACGGGCTGCATTACAGCCCAAATACCATTCCATGTCGCCGACAGGGAACCCCACATTATGGAGGCTGTGTCTTTAATGGCGTTGAAAGCACCGACGACCCACGGCCACGCAATATTGTAAATCCAGTCGACAACGGGCTGAATAGTGGCCCAAATACCATTCCATGCCGCTGATATGGTACCCCAAAGAGACGATGCGGTGTCTTTGATTGTATTGAACGTGTCGACGACCCATGGCCACGCCGTGTAGTAAATCCATTCAACCACGGGCTGCATGGCCGCCTGAATAGAGGTCCACGCGGCCTGAACAGTGCCCCAAAGACTAGACGCCGCATCCTTGATTGTGTTGAACGTGTCGACGACCCATGGCCACGCCGTGTAGTAGATCCACTCGACTACCGGCTGCATAGCAGCCTGAATCGCGGCCCACGCAGTCTGAATATCGCCCCACATGTTAGTGGCCGCATCCTTAATGGCGTTAAATGCGCCTACCACCCAAGGCCAGACTGTGTTGTAAATCCAATCCGCGATGGGTTGAATTGCGGTTTGAATAGCGGTCCATGCGATCTGAATATCGGACCACATCATACTGGCGGTGTCTTTAATGGCGTTGAAGGCGCCTACCACCATGGGCCAAATGTCATTGTAGATTTGTGTGGCGACAGGCATGATTGCCGCCCAAATAGCATCCCACGCCCACTGAATCGTAGACCAGAGAGCACTCACACCCCAGCTAATGGCATCCCATGCCGTGGTGAGGTACAGGGCGGCGACATTGACAATCCAATCGACGACAGGCCTAATTATGTCGCTGATCCCCTGCCATGCGGCGACCATCCCGTTCCAGACAATCATTGCGCCCGCAGAAATACCATCCCAAGCGGCCTGAAGGTTGGGCCACGCAGTATTCACAATCCAATCGACGACGGCTTGAATGACGGGCTGGATTCCTTGCCAGACGCTGACAATGCCGTTCCATACCCATTGGGCGCCGGCAACAATCCCATCCCAAGCGGCCTGAAGCGCGGGCCATGCGGTATTTACAATCCAATCAATGACCGCCTGAATGACGGGCTGCATCCCCTGCCAGACGGATACCATGACGCCCCACATCCACTGGGCGCCTGCCACGATTCCGTCCCAGGCGACTTGCATGAGAGGCCAGACGTTAGCGGCGAACCAATCGGCCACGGCCCCGGCGGCCGTTTTGATTGCTTCCCAACAGGAAATGACAACATTCCTGAATGTTTCGGAGTTCTGCCATGCCACCACAATTGCCGCGACCAATGCTGCGATAGCGATCACAACAAGGCCGATCGGGTTAGCGTCCATTGCGGCATTGAATGCCCACTGAGCCGCAGTCGAGGCGATTGTTGCCGTCTTGTGGAGGACCATCATTGCTGTGGCCCGCCCCCAAGCAACCGCTTGCATTGTGATCTGTGTGGTTGCGCGCGCAATGTTCGACAGGAATTCGCCGGCATACATGAGATTGAGCTGCGCAGTCTCAACCACGTCTTTGACCTTCGCCACGGTCATGGCGTTAATGGCCGTAGTGACGCGCCCGGCGACACCGGCCACGCCTTCCATGTCATTCAACCATTGCTGCATTGATGACATGACCATGACGGCTTTCCATGCCGTAAACGCGGCCGCGATACTGTAAACCGCCACCTTGCTGTTGAGAATAGCGACGGTGAGACTTTCCATGAATTGGACGAGGCTGCTGTTCGCGATGGTGCTGAGAGCGGTAGCGATGCCGGGGACGAGTGTCCCGACAATGAATTTGCCGAGCTCGACGAAACTGTTGCGCACGTTAGTGATGTAGGAGATGATTCCGGAGTCTTTGTCGAATCCGAAAATCGTCCCCGTGAAATCACCGGACATGAGCAAATCTTTAAGATTCTTCAGTGACGGGACGAGCGTCTTGTTGATCCACTCCCCTGCGGCGGCGGCAGCATCACGCATGCGGAAAAGAAAATCGACGAAGCTCGAATCTTCCTCGAACGAGAAGATCGGGCCCGTGAAATCACCCTTGCGGATAACGTTGAAAGCATTCGTAATACTAGGGATGAATGAATTGCTGACCCAGTTGAATACTTTCTCGAACCCCTTGCTCATGGCGTCAAGGGAGGCGGTGATCCATGGGAGTGCTTTTTCAGCGATTTCCTGCGCCCCGGTCACAAGGGTCGCTTTGAAATTCCCCCAAGCACCCTCGAGAGTTTTGGTGGATGTAGCAGCCTCAATGGCCACGTCCTCCATACCGAGGTCAAGGATTGCTTGGTTGAATTCCTCGGCAGTAATCTCACCCTTTTCCATGGCTTCCCGGAAATTACCGGTGTATGCGCCATTCTTCTTCATGGCTTCCTGCAATTTACCGGATGCGCCTGGAATCGCGTCGGAAAGTTGGTTCCAGTTCTCGGTGGTGAGTTTTCCGGCGCCCGCGGTCTGCGTCATAACAAGGCCGACCGTTTTAAACGTCTGCGCGTTTCCGCCCGCCACCGCGTTCAGGTTACCAGCGGCCTCGGCGAGCTTATCGTAGCCCTTTACTCCGTTAGATGCGAGCTGCGCGGTGATTGACTGAATGTCGTCAAGCTCGTAAATCGTGCGGTCAGCGTAGGAACGTGTGCTTTTTGTGAGCGCGTTAATTTCGTCCGCGCTTTTGCCGGCGAATGCGAGCGTTTGCTTGAATTTGATTGTGGCGTCGGCCGCATTGAACGCTTCTTTTGCGACACCGCCGAACGCGACTGCAATGCCGCCGATTGCGAGTCCTCCGAGCGCAGCGCCAGCGACCTTTGCTACCGATTTGAACGCCCCACCAAGCCCGGACGTGATCTTCCTCTCGGCCGGGCCGGTGTCGACGTTACCGATTTCGCTATTGATACTTCGGGCGAGGCCTCGCACGGACGGCGTGATCTGAATCCATGCGGTCCCGAGATCATATCCGGCCATTGATACCTCTCCGAAATCATGTGTAGCGAAAATGGTTCACGCCAAACAAACAATTTTTCGTGTTTGTCTTGGCGTGAACCATTTTACACTATCCGATAGAAACGCGGTTCAGCTGCCGTATCGGGCAAGCCATTTCTCACCCTTAACTTTCTGTGCCTTAGCGTGCTTGCTTGACACTCTGGGGTTACCGGTTTCCCGGTATCCTTCAGCCGGCGGCTTCGGAGCTTCAGGCCACTTGTCTTTCTTAACCCCATTGACGGCAAGCAATGTGGCCTGAATGTTGTGTGCTGACATTATTGTGGCGGCTACTTCGTCGGACCAGTACCTGTCTCCGCCGCGCGCCCTATCGAACGTTGACCCTGGCGGGAGGCCACCGATGAGCGCCATTACCCGCCTGGGTGTTATTCTGCCTCGATATAAATCAAGAATATCCGTGTTGTAATATCGTTGCAGGTCGGCTTCTATCTCCCACCCATACTCACGGAGTAGTGGGGGGAGAATCGTCAGTTTCCCGCGCCCACCTCGGACACAATCGACTGCATGAAGTCGGTCACCGAGTCAATCGGAACACGCCCGTTCTCGTCCTCCAACGCGGCGTAGACCTCATCCTTGTGGTCGCCCACAATAAGGCGGAAAAGCGGGAACGGATTGCCGGCGTCAAGGGCTTCGAATGCGCGGAAATCTTCCAGCGCCTCCGGAGGAATATCGAACTCGATCCCTTCATAGTCCACGTGAATCGGGTCGCGCGTGGCCTCGGCCTTGGCGAGCCTGTCAGCGGGCGCCTTAGCTCCGGCGGCCTTTGCCTTGCTCTTCGTAGTCTTGTCAGACATAATGGGTTGTCCTCAAAATTTGTTTTATAAACTGGGATGGGTTGTGTTTGTTTTGGATCTTCCCCGCTATTCCGCGACAACCCATCCGAAACACGGAATAGCGGGGAAGCATTATTCGTCAGGCCGGGAAGAGCGCCTTGTGGTCGGAGTAGATAATGTAGTCGCCCAGCACGGAGAGGTTGTACTCGTAGCCGGTGATCTCAGCCTGCTGGAAAGTGATCTCGCCGCGCTCACCGAGCTCGAGACGCGGGAAAACGATACGAATCTGCGCGCCCACGCCAGACACGTCGAAGAAATCGGCGACACCGCAGAGGAGCTTGACCTTACGGGAAGACTTGGCGGTGATTTTCACACCCTTGGTGGCGCCGCCGTCCTCGATCTTCTCGCTGGTCGCGTCCAAATACCAAGAGAGCGGGGCGAGCTTGGTCTCAAGGAGAGTGGCGCTGAAAGTGGTCTCCGAGGAGTCGAGGAATGTCTTGACGACGCCGTGGCCCTGGTGTCCCTTGATCTTGGTGACGGAGTCGTCGGAGGTGAGCTTGAATCCGTCCTCGCTAATCCACCCAACGTTGGTGAGAGTGGTCACGCCGGAGAGGTCCTGGGTGAGTGACGTGATCTTTTTTCCGAAATCGACCTCATAGTCGCCCAGCCAGAGCGCGTCGTTGTCGGACGAGAAAATGAGTGCATTGTCAGCGTTAACAGCCATTATTTGTTCACCTGTGTGCTGTGATTGTTAATGTTGCAGTCGCCCTCGCCTGAGACGTGTCCGGATCGGGCATTTCTATCGGATAGGATGATTGTACCATCACTATACCATCCTGATAGTTAGGCATTGTGTGCGCCACATTCACGGCCTCGCAAGCAATCTTCATTGCCTCACCCGACGACTGCGCATAAGCGTCTATCGTCTCCAATGCGGTGCAGAGCGCCTTCTGCGTAACACCGGTGCCACCGGTGGAGAGGACTCGAATAAACGCGGAAGGGCGATCGGGGGATTCGGGCCTGCGGGCCACAACCGGCACACTCATGTGTACGGACAGGAAGTCCATGAGCCGTTTCTTGATGTCCGGCACCACGGGGGCACGATCATATGTTAACGTCATTTCCCGCCCCCACCCATTGTGAGGCCGATCGCACGCTCCAACGTATGCTCCCTCATTTGTCTACGCATTGCAGCAATGGTGCGCGCCCTGACGTATCCGCGGGTGCGATTTCCATGCGTCGTCTCACCCTCGAACCCCCGCCCGGCAGCGTTGGCTACACGCCCCGTCTCCAATGCTACGGTCCGAGCTACGTCAGGGCCGCGCAGAAGATCGGCGACACCGTCCCGGTTGAGCTGAAATTTTACTTTCGGCATTATTCGCTCGCCTTGTCTTCGTTGGCGCGAATCTGCACAACCACTCCTTTGGGGTAGGGGGAAGGGCGGCCTTCGACACGGTATTCTATGCCGTCTACAATAAGATGATCTTCTGCAGTCACGTCGATTGTAGTATTCCGCCAATAAAGGGCGGCGGGCACGGTGACGGGCATCGCCCCAGCACTGATCGGCTCAGTGGACGTGGCTGGAGCAAACACTGCGGGCGGCAAGGAAACGTTCTCCCACCGCCCCGGTACAGGATTACCGTACTGATCTTTCGACGCCGGGCCACGCCTACGCCGCGTTACAGGCACGTACCCTGAAAGCATCACGGTTCCTGCCCGCTGATCGCATTAATGTCCTCGATCAGCTGATCCGTGACGGATCGCACATCATAATCCTGCAGGAGGTCTACCTCGAATGCGCCGCCAGAACCTCCGAGAGCATCCTTTTCCTCGCGTTTCAAGTAAAGGCCGCCCTCGGGATTCTGATACGTAAATTGGTCGGAGAACGGGCCGGTCGTGTGCGATTCCGATGCGATAATTCCGTGCGGCTCGGCGTAGATTCCGCCGCCACTGTCTGTGACGCCGCCGATAGCATCTCCGCCTTGCATTGCACGGCGCACCACAGCGCACGCTACACGCTTTCGTGTGCGAGGGGTAGCGGATTCCCAGCGAGGGCATTTCGACACGATGAGATCGGTCGCGTCAGCGAGGAGCACGTCGGCGCGAATACGCTCATTGTCCGAGAGTGCCCGCCACCTGGCCTCCAAGTCTTCGACCGTGGCGAACGGAATAATATCCTCGGGAATCACTTTACCGTCTTTCTAGGGCGGCCTCGTCCCCGACGAGGGGCAGGTGCCGGCGAGGCAGTACGAGAGGAGGAAGAGGAGAAAGTGGGCTCGTCCGCCCCGCCGGCGCCATCATTCCCGGGAGTGATTTCGGCGTATTCGTCTCCGAGCATCACATTATGGTCGTCTGCGAGATGAACAACAATGTCGTGGTCTCGGTGCTTGTAGGATCGCATTTCCGAAATCGCCCCTGAGAAAAATTTTGTTTTGGATGGGTTGTGTTCTCTTTTCTTTACGACGATTTTATCAGGCGCCAGCCTTGGTCTTAATCGTCGCGAACTTGTCCGGGAAAACGTACCAGGCGTACAGAATCTCAAGACGCAACGCAATCTGGTTCCGACGCTTCAGATCACCCTGACCGTCCGGGTCGCCGAAACGAATAATCTCGAGCGGCAGAGAACGCTGAATTCCCCAGCGAATACCGTCGACGAAGTCGCCGACAATGCCCTCGACATTGGTGGCGGCGGTAGCCTCAGGCTTGCCTGCAACCGTATTTCCGGCGGCAGCGGGAAGCCCCATGAAGTTATCAATGTCAACGCCAAGGCCGATCTGCGGGTAACGCGGCGTGCCCGAAGGCGACCCGTCAGCATTCTTGGTCTGGAGACTGCCGAGCGCCCAAACCGCGGACGGGGCGAGGGCAAGACCGGTCGGCGTAATCGGCTTGGCATTGTCATTAATGAGCAGCCCGGCAGCCTGACGAATCGCCTGGTCCATCTCCGTAGTGCCGATCTCGACACTCTTGGTGGTGGAAGTCAGGTAATTGGTCCACGCGTCAATAACGGCACCGGTCAGCGGGTTAACCCTGTGGTAAAGGCCGAGGTCGAGAGCCCGCGAGAGCGCCTCGCTGCCCTTCTGTGCAAGCTGATTGAGGACGTCCAGCTGATAATCCTCGTCAGCCCACTGAACCTCCTCGTTGAAACGCATGGTGACCTGCGCCTTGTGAGGCTTAGCGGTCACGTACCCGAATTCACCGTAGGTGGGGGCCTTTTCGGCGCCCTCGTCAACGAACTCGGCGCGAGGGAAATTATCAAAAGTGATAATGTCCACGTCGCCGAAAGTCATGGGGATTCCGCCGTTGAGCTTGGCGACGGTGGAGAGGGTCTGGGTGCGAGTGATGATCCCGTCGGCGATCTGCCGAGGCATGAGGACCTTCGCCTTGCCTGAATCAAACACGGCCATTTTAGTTGGTTTCCGTTTCTTTCTAGTGTTTTACTTTTTAGAATTGCGGTGGGCGTTTAGTCGCCGGCGAAAACGTTCCGAGCGAATTCTGCAAGATTTCCACCGTCATTGTCGGGCGTGGCCCCAGCCTGTGGCACCACGGGGGCAACGGACGGCTTAGCGTCGTGCAGCGCCTTAGCGATTGCGGCAGCATGCGCGTTGATTTCATCCTCGGTAGTTCCTCGGATCAAATCGGCGCTGATACCGTGTTCTGCGGCCGCGTTAGCGGACCATTCGCGGACTTTGGCGGCGGTTTCGAAGTCTGCCACCTTGGCTTTTAGGGCTTCGATTGTGGCATCCTTGTCGCCAATTGCCTTGGCGAGTTCGTCTCGTTCGTTGGCGGCGCGTCTGTTCTCTTTGGCGCGGTTCTCCCACTTCCGAGATTCACTCTTCCAGTCGATTTCAGGCTTACTAGCGGCAGCATTGTCCTCGTTCGTGGGGGCATTGTCGCTGTTAGTGGCGCTGTTATCGGCTGGCGTGTCGCTTGCGGCGTTATCGCTCATTGGGCGTTTCCTATATTTTGACCGTGCGGTTATTGTGATGTTTCAGGCAACTATTCTGGGCTTTGCAGCCGTCTCTTATGGCCCTTTGTTTATGCATTGTAGCACAATCATTCAATCGGCCTTGTACGCCATTCTGCGAGCTCCTCCTGATGCGTGTCTATCCACGATGAGACAAGTTCGCGATGCCGTTTGCGGCCTTTGTCGGTTTTGTGTCTGGCCGCGAGCGCGTATGCTTTTGTGGGGACTTCACGGGATGCGGGGTCCCATGCGGGTACTGCGACGCATTTGCAATTGTCGTGTGCTCCGAATGATGCCGTCCCTTGTGACCGGTAGTAGCATTCGTTCATTGTGAGCATGACGCAGAAGTTGCAGGCTTGTGGGTTGCGTGTTCGTCTTTCCCAGCCCATGGCTTCCGGGTCAGCCCATGTCATGTCTGCGACTTGTGCTCTGGCACCGTCACTAACGTATCGGATGAGCGCCCCAGTCAAATACGATAGGGCAATGTCGGGGTTCCCGGCGTATAGTGCTCCCACACTGAACCTTACACTGTCGTCGATTTCGCCCTGTGGGGTGAGTGACGTTTGTACCGTGGGGGCGTCGCCAGGAATATCCTGGTCGAGGCGCATGTCACGGTACCATTCGTCGGCGATCGCTGCGGCGGCGCCACCGTATTGGTCTACGAGGGCGGGCATGATTTCGAGCAGAAGATCACGCGCTTGCTCGGGGCGCTGTCTAGCGGCGCGGGACCAGAGCGTATGTAAATCGTTTTGGGCGAGTGTGGTGAGGGAGTCTATTGCTCGCCCGTACGCCCCGATTTCTGCGGTTGACAGCATAATGGTATTAGTTTATTGGTGTTTTGGTGCCGCCGGGCAGTTTAATGTTGCGCTTAACCCTGTTCCTTGTATTGGGCGCGTTATTAAGGTTCAGGTCGCTACCATTGCTGCCACTGTTATTGGCGGCATTATCGGTATTGTCACCATCGGCGCTATTGTTTGTGTCACCGTTTTCGGCGTTCTCGCCGTTCTCATCCACATTCTCGTTGTTCGTAGCGGCGAGAGCACGATCCAACAATGACACCGCATTCTTTTTACGGATTTCGGCGTTAATGTCGGCGAGATCGTCCTCGGTGAGCCCGGCACGCCGCATAAGAGTCTGCGACTCCTGCAACGACGGGAAAGCACTAACCATTTTGACCGCGAAATCGGCGGCGGACGAGGGCGAGGAATAGCGGGCGGGCGTCCATTTCACGGAAGTCTTCCACGACTCGGCAGGCGGTTCGTCGAGCTTGTCCCTGACCATAATAATGTTCTGCAGTGTGCGCCGCAATGGGGCCGCGAAAATGCGCCACTGGTACTCGGCCTCGTCCGCGAGCGCCGCCTCGGCGGCCTGCATCGCCTCGGCCGAAGCGGGGTTCTCCGCGAATACTCCGATAGCGGACTGTGGCAGGTTTGTGGCTGCACACAAATTCTGCGCCAGCTGACGGTACATTTCCAGGTGAGGGCTCATGGTCATTTGTGAGAATTGCCCAACCGACGGAATGTCGCCGTTCTCGTTCGGTTCGAGTACCTGTACGCGGGCCATGATTGCGGACCACCGGTCTTGGCCGGCGAAGTCTGCTCTTTCCGCACCGAGCACGTAGCGCTGTGGCGAGGAGAAGAATTCGGCGGAGGTTTCCGTGCGGACCATTGTTCTCACCGCCGCGTCCGTGAGGTACCTTACTTCACGGGTGATTCGTGAGTGCCCCAAGGGGCGGTTCAGCTGCGGGTCGTAGCAGAGTGCTTCAACGAAAATGCGGTTGGGGGTGTTCCCTAGTTTTTCGGCTTTCCATCCGCCGCCGTTCTCTTTGGCGTCGATTCGCCAAATGGCGGTGTGTGTGTACATGATGGCGCCTGTCGGCTGCCCGTATTTGTCGGTCTTGTCGATTGTGAGTGCGGCTTCGATTATGCGGCGGCGCGTGTCCCATAGTGCGGCGGACCATTCTGCGTCACGGGCCTGCACGACAACGGGCGGTTCGCCGATAGTCTCGTCCCCGCGCGTCACTGTGAGCAGCGAGAAAGAATGCTTGTACGCTGAAGTGATCGCCTGGGCGAGATCAAGGTCGTAATTATTCGCGGAGAGTATTTCGTTTGCTTCGAAAGCGTCGGGCGCGCCGTTCAGGGAGTAGCCTTCGAATACGTGTCGGCGGGCGAGCATGGTGACGACTTTCTGGGGCCACCCCAACGCGGCTTTGGTGTGCGTCATTTGCGGCGGAATACTGATCCCCAAATCCTGGAAAGCGCGGTGGCCGTCGTAGTAGACGGAGAGCAACTTGTTTTTGTTTGAGTGCTGCTGCCATTTCTGCCACAGTTGCAGGAATGTTGCATGGTCGTCGTCGGGGAGCCCGGAAATGCGGGTCGGGGCGGGCGTGGCGTTGACGAGTCGCCCGTCGTCGGGATAAATTTCAGTCATAGGAACAGTACTCCGCCGCCACGATCATTATTACTACTGGCGTTCTCGATTTTATCATAAGGCCTGTAACGAGGCCGTCTTTTTGTTGTGCGTGCGGCCCACATTGCGAGCGTGCACGCTTCTAGGCCGGCCACGGTTGCCCCGGGCGGGGCCTGTAGTGCCCAGCCGCCCGAGGTGCCGATTGGGCGCGGTGTCGCTGAGGCGGCTTCAGTGCGCAATTGCATGTCGTCCAGGTGGGTGATTGTATTTTCGCGTAGTGAGGCGTCTAGCATGCTGTAGGCATCTATGATTTGCGTGATTGTGGGGGTGATGATGACTTGGGGGCGTACTCCGATGGCGCGTAGTCTTTCGATTGTGTCTCCGGCACCGTATTTTCCGTCTACGATGATTTGTGCCCACCTGTCTTTGGTGTCCGCAATGTAGTCGATAATCCATTGTGTGCCTTCGTTCATGCGGCGGACGCCTTGGTGCGTGCATAGTTCGACGTGTGTGGGCGTGTCGGCTTTGTGTCCTGCTCTGGCTAGGGCGCAGGTTGATCCGTCGGGTGCGAACCTTATTGCGGCGCACCATCGCATGTCGTGTGGCGTGTTTTCTGGCCGTATGGTGGCGCTGTTCCAGGCGACAGGGTCTATTGCGAGCCTGTCGTTAGCACGGTCCCATATTCCGAGCCCTTCACGGCGGAATGATTCTTCTCCGAGCTGTCGGCGCATTCTTAGAATGGCGGATTCGGGTGTGCGGCGCGGGTATGATGGGTTGGCTTTTTCCCATTGTTTTCTGTCGTCGCTGCTGGCATCATAGTCGGCGGCGAGTTCGAGGTAGAGGCCGTCTTTTATTTCGCCTTGCAAAGCGAGGTTGCGGAATTCGCTGAACGCTTCGGACGGGTCTTTTGGTTTTGGTGGTGTCCCGATTTTAATGATGAGCGGGTCGGGGGCGGTGTTTGTGGCGGGGATCATGTCGTCTAGTGCGGCGGCTCCTAGGATTTGGGCTTCGTCGAAGAGAATCATGTCTACGCCGTGGAATCCGCGCCCGAATCCTCCTTCACGGGCGCCGAAGAGGATTCGTGATCCATTGTTGAACATGATGGCCTGCTGCCCGTTTGCTTGCCGTATTTTTTGGACGTACGGGGCTATGTCGGGGATTTGTGCCATGCCTTTCATGTCGTTGAATGTTTCGTCGGCGGTGCGTGTCCGGTGGGCGGTCCAGAGGACGAAGTAGTTGGGGTAGAGGGTGGCGAGTGCGAATGTTAGGCCGCCGATTGTGTATGTTTTGCCGACCTGTCTGGGGATGGATGCTTGTATTCCGTCAATGCTGGCGGCGTAGTGGCCGTCTTTTCGTTTTGCGAGTATTGCTTTGAGCCAGTCTTGCTGCCATACGTCGAGGGGGTATTGCATTTCTGCGAGGCGGCGTTGGACTGGCGGCCAGGCGGTGTGTGTGATGTTTTCTGGGAGGGTGAGGTGGGCGGCGATTTCGCTGAGGTGTTTTTCGCTCATTTTAGATGCCGTCCCAGGTTTGTGTTTCGTTTGGAATGTCGGTGGTGTGTGTGTTGGTGTTTTCGTTTTGTGTGGTGGCGAGTTGGTCTGTGATTTGTATGAGTTGTGCGGTGAGTTTTGTGAGTGCTGTGTCGCCGGTTCGTGGGTCGTCTATGACGGTGGCGATTTTGTGTGCGAGTGCTTGGCGTATGAGTGTTGGGTTGTTTGTGTTTGTGGCGTCGGTGATTGGGGTGGGGCTGTTGGGTTCGTATACGGTGATTGTGGTGTTTGTGTGGGTTGTCATACTGTCTATTATATGCTGTGGTGCGTGTCATGTTTGGTGGGGTTTTCCACAGGGTTTTCCACAGGGTAAGAAGTTATCCACAGGGTTTTCCACAGGTTTGGGAGTTTTCCACATGACGGCGCTCACATTGTGATTTGGGTTACTGGAGTTATCCACAGGGTTTTCCACAGGCAGGGAGGGATGGGCA
>QWBZ01000080.1_pt1 | contig 36843 bp, 56 predicted proteins | sample 1972441 | NCBI WGS metagenome assembly QWBZ01 (sample SAMN09866721, study PRJNA288562) | Human oral metagenome isolate term6_saliva, whole genome shotgun sequencing... | isolation source: mouth | host: Homo sapiens | place: USA: California
TGGTGGTGCAGATGACACAAAAGGCGAACCTTTTCCAATTCCTAAATCACAAATATCCTCTTCGACTGATCATGCCCCTATAATTCACAAGAGCCTACCATTATGGATAGGCTCTTATTTTATAATTCGAAAGTGCTGCGAATTAATTCAGAAACACTCATATCTTTGCTCTGTGCGATTTCCTTCAATTTGGTATATTCTGCATCATTAAGAGATATCACTCTCTGCTTTCTGCGATTCTCCATACCTACTGTAATAGGCGCTCCGGCTCCCTCACGATTTCCACCCCATGTGTTTTTGCTCATATCATATATCTCCATTTCTTTTGGCAATCTAACATTCGATTATTTTTTATACCTCTTAAATAGTTAAAATCTGATGTGGATAGATTGGCTGTATCTACAAATATCGATTTATCTTCGTCATCAGCCAAAATATACTCACCCAACTCCGGTGAATAGACTAAAAATTCTACATCCACAAATTTCACATCAATTTCTGAAAAATCGACTTCGTATTTTGCCCTCAGAGGCTCTTCAAATATCTTTGGAATATAAATGCCTTTGATATTGTTTACAGGCACCTCAGAGGCGATATATTCGATATATTCGCCCTTATTGATATCAAAATCATCGATTTCGTTCAAAATAGCATCATTTATATCGATTTCAATCAATACAAGACCATAATGCATGAAACTATCGCCTTGATTTAGTGCCTCGAATAGGTAAACAACATCCTTTGAGTTATTGGAGCGTTTATTTTCGCCCCAGTTATCATTTCCGGTTTTGCTGATCGGCAAGATGCCATCTTTCAATATGTTATTCAAATCTAGGATATCTACATTCTTGTATAGTTTCATGATTCATAGCCTCTTATTTAATGCCTTTGATTGTTTTAACTTTCATACCTTGCATAGTCCAACTACGATATACCATCTTGATTGTTTCTAAACCTTTTAATTCATTTACAAGGTCTTTCAAACCATAACCCCAAATATCAGATTCATAACCACCCATAACAACGATGTACATACTTCCATCTTTTTTGATTTTAATATCTGTTGTGTTGTTGATAGTGTTTAATTTACTTTCAAGTTGTTTGCAAGTTCTAATCATTTCGGCATCTCCTTTATTAACTCTGCACCTTTATCTTGATTATATTATATAACATATTCAAGAGGAATGCAAGTCTTTTTTCATAATTTTTGCAAAAAAAATAAAGGGTACCTACATCCCTGTAGATACCCTTATTTAATCAGCAAAGTTCAACCCATGTGTCCACCTTCACATGGTAAGGAGATTATGGATCACCCCCACATTATCGATGCAATGCACCAATCAAGAATAGTGCTGCGTTACTTATCGCCCAAGTATCGCGCTGCCTTCTTAATCGCTTTTCTGTGTCATGGTTTCGCTTGATTTCGTTCTTCAATTCGTCTAATGAGGTCGAGGCTTGCCCTAATGTGTTCGCTTGCTGCGTTATTACTTTCGAGGCTTGTTCCAACTCTTCGCCCTGTTTCTTGTTGATATCCTTCAAGGCGATTAAGTCCTTCTCCCTCTCTGCGTTGATAATCTTCAATTCTCTCAATTCGCTCTCTTGCTTGACTGTTAAGGCTTGCGCCTCGGTCAATGATAAGTTTGAGTTGCTGATTGAGTTTTCTGCTTTCATCAAGCGCTCTTTGAGTTGATTCCAATCGCTCAATGGCACGATGATAGCTTGCTCTTGCGGTGAAGTAGCCTCTTGCGAGTTGGCCAATGCCAACGATGAGCAACAAACAAATAGCACCAATAATAAGGCGCTTATAAGTAATCTGCTGTTTAATCGTTTCGATGTATGTCTTTGCTTGTTCATACATAATAACCCCCTAATCGAGATCGTTCCATCTTGCATCATATCCACGCACGTCAACGTGGACAAAATCTTGGTAGTAATATTTGCCTATCCCATCAGCGCCACACTCTTCTGCAATTTGGGCCAAATAATCCACATCGATGCCATCATATGTGATATCAGCCGCCAAACCTTGCACATGATACGAGTTAGAAACTCCGCCAACTTCTTCATTGTGTTCCTCACAACGATAACCGCTATTAATATATAATGGAACCCCTAAACGCTCACGGATAGCATCGAGCAAATCCACCAATCGCTTATCGATGATATGGTCTAATTTATTGCGACCATTCTCATCAACTTCATGCCGGTGGCAATTACAAGCGAACTCAGAGGAATCAAAATATTTGCCTATCTCCATAGTATTATCCTTTCACAAATAATAAGAGGGTAGCTATTAGCCACCCTCTAATCCATTATTTTTTTAAAATGCCATCAATCTTGCTTTGAACTAATTCCAATAGGCCTGTGATTGTTGTGTTCCCACCATCTCGCATATTTTCGAGGATGGATAAAAACTCCACAGAGGCAAGATATAGCCAAACCAAGTTGACTGCGAATGCGTAATTGCCGGCCATGAAATCAAAGCACCATGCTCCGGCTGTAGCAATGCAATAGGTTAGCACTTTCGTAATAAAAGGCTTACGCATATGCTTAGATGATATCAACCCTTTACCCCATGCGGCCGGAATTGCGATGTATTTATCAATGCCACCGATATTCTCCGGCTTGGCACCCATATCAATCAACATTTGATATCCGATTGCACTCCATTTAGTTAAAAGGTCAAGAAACACCAACATAATAAAAATGCCCAACACTTGAATATGTTTCAATCCAAGCACATATATCCCCACTTCGGCCACAACTGCGAGTAAGGCCTTTAAGGCGAAGGATTCAGTCATCATTCGCCAAGCCTCTTCTAAGAAGTGTGTAATTTCTCCCATGCTTTCCCCTTACTACAAACATTATAAATGGTCTACCGCACTACCGGTGCTGATATATTTATGTTTGCTATCAGACCATTCAATTCGAGAGGATTGGAATAGAACATTATTCACACCATCTTGCAATGTACCGATTTTGATAGGGAAACTAATATTATCACCATTATCGAATGTAACATTTTTAGGTTTCTCAACAACAATAGGAATATCGCCAATTGTATTGTTATTATTATCTCGGAAACTTCCTTCCATTGTTTTGACATTCACGTTTTTGCTTGTTTTGATTAGTATATTATCGATTTGAGTTACTAACCATTTACCGAGTACTTTAATATATCTGTTTCCTGTGAAGTTAGATACATCAATTTCTAATTTGCGACCAAACAAGGCATATCTTACATTGTTTTCTTCAAATGTATCATCAGCATTGGAATGAACTTCTACACCTTTAATTTCTGCGCTGCCAACTTCACGATCAGCCAAATCATAATATTTAACCAAGATATTAGAAACTCCGAATGGTTCGATAGGAACACGCATATTGTCGCTTTCAAACACATGTTTTTCGCCACCATCAACAGAAACCTTGAAGTGAGGTTCACCTCTTAAATCGATGAAAGCTTGACCTACTAAAGGTTGCACATATTCAATTGGCTTGTACGCAACATTAATGGAATCGCCAAACAATTCAATCAATTTCGCAAGAACTGTTTCAACACTTGCATCCGGCAAGTATACGTTCTTTTGTTTGAGCAATTCTGCTGCTCGTTCGGCGCTTGCCGGCTCACCTTTTGGGCCTCTTAGACCTTGTTCACCCTTTTCGCCACGCTCACCACGTTGGCCATCCTCGCCCTTTTCACCTCTTGGGCCTCTTAACCCTTCAAGCAAGTTGAAAATGGAATCTTTGTCTAATTTTAAAGTTAAAGTGCTATCTGCCATGATTGTATCTCCTTATTAATGCATTGAAATATCCGGAATTACTGTGATTTTGCCGATGCCGATTTTGATGCTGTTGGTTTCATTGAAAATGAACGCATCATACATCAAATTTCGGTTGATTATTTGCTTTTTAGCTGTTACTTTGCCTAAAAGCGTGAATGTGATTCTCTTATCCTCGATTGTCGGCTCCAACTCGAAGATAACCCCTTCATCGTGCCTTTTACGGATTTTGCACACACCTTGAAATCCATTGAGAGTCATGTCGCTATCAGATGGAACCTCATAGATGATGCGGAAATCTTGACCTTGATGAAGTTCAAAATCGTGTTTGACCATAAGCCACCACCTTGTAAATTAAAACTATCGCCTAATGGCTATACACAACACAAATAAAGTGCCAATGCCTGTAGTAACTAACCTACCATAATTAGTATCTCCGCCGGTAATAGAAGCCGAATAAGCTGCACACTTATCATCGTAATCGATGCCGGCATTCACTCCATGATTATAGCTTTTGTGTGAGATAAATTTGGAGAATTGAATTTTCAAATTAGTAGGCCTATAGTTATAGCGGCTTTCTTCTCGTTTTAATTCTTCTCTTGAAACGGCCCTTTGCTCCACGTTGTAGCCTACAGGAATAAACGTGCAATCCGCTCGGTTATATCCTTTTGGAACAGGGCAATAATCACCATGTCGCACTTGGAACACTTGAATGTCGAGATTCTTAACCTCGAAACCGGCTTGATAGATTGATTGAGCATCAATTCTCGAACCTGTAATATTGGCACCTACGATATTGCCATTCGCATCAATTCTGAATGTATTGTTAGCATTCTTGAAGGTGGTTCCTGTGATGCTGCCACCTTTTAATGAACCGATGTTTGCAGAAATCGAGGATAAACTATCCACTTGCATATTTCGAGCAGTTACGCTATTGGCTTGGAGCATCTTATTAGTGATGATATTGTCATCAAATAAGGCTTGCCCTGTAACGTGCAACAGCTTGCCATCAATCAGAGTGCCGGCCGGTGTGAGGTTGATTCTGCTTATGAGTTCCTTGCCATCAAGTTTCCCAATAGCTTGCGTAACCTTCAATTCAAACCCTTGTGAGATTTGGGTTATTTGAGAGGTTACATTCTTATTGAGGTCTGACAATGATCGTTGATATGCGTTTGCTTGGTCGATGATTCTACTGCTCAAACCATTCACATTGGTTTTTACAGTTCCAATCTCGCCCTGTAAGGCCTTAACAGCCTTATCCATAGCATCGAGGCCAAGTGATTCCATATCTAGTAGTGCCTTATCGATTTTGGCTTTTACAGTTACATCGATTGCATCTGTTCGAGGGCCTTCGCCAAATATATCAGTAAACGCAACACTTACTGAATACACTCCGGCATCTAATGGAATGCTTATCACATTATTAGGTGTGAAATAAACTTTGGAACCAACATAGACATTCATGCCTTTGCATCCAACAGGAATTGTTTCTGTAGATACCCCAATACCATTCATGCTGCCAACCGCTTGCACTTGGCTCGGTTTCTTAGGTTGTGGAACATTATATGTTACTTCAGAAGGTGCGCCATAGCCTTTTGATGGGTTATGTGCATATAGGTACACTTTACCGCTACGATTCTTTAAAATACCACTATAGGTTGTGTTATTACTTCGACCAATTAATCCATCAGTTTGGCCAACCTTCAAATCAAGGCGAAGTTCATAGAAATCGATATCCGCATTTCTAACTTCTAACCAATTGAAGTGTGCCATATCGCTGAACGAGATGGAGAATCCTTGCGGTGCATTCGGAACCTCTGTTTTCATCGCCACAGTAATGTTCTTAGTAACACCTTGCGAAGTGTTTCCATGAGAGTCCTTGACCTTCAATTTCACTTCGTAAGTATGCCCTAATTCGCATCCACTTACTGTGATTTGACCATTGCCGGAACCACCATATTTCCATGTGCCACTCGGCTCACGATACCACAGTTCGACTGTGTCCAAGCTGTTTATTGGCGGCACATCAAACTGAGCCACCACATCAAAGGAAAGGACACCATTGCCTATTTCGTAGTATTTAGTGAATAGGGTAAGATTAGAAACTTCCGGAATGTAATAAGGCACGATAGTATATTGATAAGATTGAACCTCATCAAGACCTTGCTCATTACTTCCGAATAAGTTCATTGATGTAAATTTGAGATATATTGTTTTGCCAATATCTTCCTTCCGATACGGATATCGGAATAGAGCCTCATCTACACGAACGAACCTTTCATCCGCATTGTGATTGATTGCGCTAGTACCATATTGACCTCGAACCAATCCACGCAGCGTGAACCAATTATTAGGATGCACTTCAACATCCTCATAGCTGAGAGCCTCACCATTCACCCAACAAAGCGTATTGCCACGTTCCGCATCAATGTGAGCGCCACTTTTTAGCACACCTTGATTTATGGTTACATTGCAGAAGTTACCATTCTGAGCAAAGCCATATTTTGTGCGGCCCATTCGAGCCTGTTGCGAGATATTGCCTATGCGTTGATATGTTTGGTCATTATCAGATAGCCACACGGAGCATCCGCCCCAACCACTTGGAGCATTTACCCCAACAAATATCTGATTGCCACCAACATCACCAACAGTTTGGAATATCGCCACATCATTGACACTTGGAGCCTCTTGATTGTAGTCCACAAAAGGTCTTTCATTCTCATGCACGTTGTATTTAGCCGGAGCATATGTGCCGGCCGGCTTGCCTTCCGCTGTCAGTTCGAGTTGCCCATCGGCTGCCTCATTTACTGATGTGATCACAACGATTTGATGGTCTAATTGGCATGATTTGTCGGTGAGTGTTACCAAATCACCAACCTCTAATGCACAAAAGGCCCAATCTAATCTGAATGTGTACTGCGTTTTAGCATACAAGCGTTTCATAGCTAGTTGCTCTGCATAATACTGCGCTCGTGCCTTTGTGTAGAGATAATGTGCTGTTTTCTTCGATGCCGGTTTTAATCCGTTCCGTTGAACATCAGCCACTACCTCGAAGGATACAGTTTCCTTCTCATAGCTATTTGCACGATTAATGAACTCAACTGTAGCCTCATTATAGGCCTCACTCGAATCCTTTCGCTTATACAAAATCAATTGACCATCAGAGCCGGCAATGAAGTCATCTGCGGTCAAATCATATTGGATTTGGTTTGCCGGTGTCCAATCTCCGATAGGCTTATCGGCTAATGGTACAATCTTCAATCGGTCAGTAGACCAAAAGACCAAACTATTAGTGATTTCCGCAATATCATTGATGACTTGCTGTGCTTTCGCACTCTTCTGATTTGGTGGTGTGCTGATTAAGATATCAGCTGCCTTGCAGTATGCTCGGAAGTTATCAATCCCATCAATCACCACATCAGCGCCAACAGATTGCAGCACATGGACAATGTAATCAGCCGGATTCACATCGACTCCATCGCCTGTTTCGAGGAGTTTGCCTTGAATCTCAAAGTTATACTGAGGAAGGCTCCCTCTATCACCTAAATCGACTACACCGGCCATATATGCCAAGCCGCTGTAAGGCAATGCCTTATCCGGATGTTTAGATAGCATATAAGGCCACGGAGTTTGACCATAATCACCTTTGAAAAGTGTTAGTTCAATTTTCTCATTAGGGTATTGGTACACCTCTTTATCTCGCCATACCTTACCGATGCCCTTGATTGGGCCTTCGCATAAACCAATGGCTGCTGCTACAGTATAAGTGTAAGTGATCTCGGTATGTTTCGAGCCACCGCCTTTGCCTGTCCTTGTAGTGCTTTTGTGTTCATGTGCTGTGAAATCCTCATAATCAATGATGTTCCCACTCACACGAGTTGTGCCTAGAATCTCCGGCACCACCTCGCCATATGATGCGGTGTTGATTTGGAAATCGGCAATCATATCGGCTCTATTTGTGGTATTTCTACCCCTACTGAATAAGAAACCCATCTTATTGCTCCTCTCTGTATCTATAAACCGCTCTCAATCGAGGTCTGCCCTTCTTATCGAAGAACAGAGAATCATCTAGTTTCGAGTAAATAACCCCATAATCCACAAAGGAATGAATCACTAGGCCATCACCCACATATATGGCACCATGACTGATGCATCTGCCATATTGGTAGAGAAGGAAATCACCTTCCTTGATTGGAGAGGTCATATCCACCTCATCTGCCACTTGCTGAACATATTTGAGATATTTCTCCTCGGAATGATGCAAGTGCCATTCATTTGAATAGTTTTCAATTTCTAGCCAATCCGCTCGCATCACACCACTATCAACTAATGCTGCAACGAGCAAATAAGCGCAATCAACACCTACACCACGAACCATTGTATTATTCATGTAAGGAGTGCCTAGCCACTTCTTGGCAGCATCTGAAATGCGTTGACCAATGCTCAAATTACTCATCGTATGCTCTCCTTCAATGGCACATAAGGTGTTGCCCTATTTCTACTGAAATTATTGAATTTATTCTTACAGTCATTTGCTGTCTTATCGCATCCGGCAAAGATATAGAATGTATCTCCGACCTTCGGTGCAATTTCGAGCGCACTCATGTAAACGATCACACCATTATCAGACTTTAGAATCTGAGTGGATTGTCCGGCCAATGGGCCTGTTATCCAATCAATGCCACCGGCAGCATAATAGCCATTAGCGAATGGCACATCAATGCGAATTGCATTGGTGCCGGCTAATGCTGTAACCTTCCCTTTCTTGCGATAGTTGTGGATATCAACTCCGCATTCTTTGGAATAAATACTGTAAGGGCATTGAGGATAATATCTGCGATTAGGGTATTCGATGTTTAGCTTTTGCACTATGGATTTCACATTCAGTTTTAATGTGAGGCCACCGCCTTGCGATACCTCACACAATCCTGTGAATAGACCAATAACACCGATGATTTTGTTGGCATCATCAAAGAACGCTCTTTTGAGCGTGAACTCTGCACCATCAAAACCACCATTGTGTGCTACCGCCATAATCGGAACACCGCCAATCTTATCTCGTTCATCGGTCGAGATGCTAACAGTCATTTTATCCACACTAACTGTGCTATTAGTGGCAATCTTATCACGCACGATGATTGGGCCATCGCCTTTGTAGATTTTAGAATCATAAGACACACTCGCCTCAGATTCTGACCAATAATAAGAAACACCACTCTTCAATCGCAACTCGTAGAGGTCGCAGCTATTAAAGTGTTTCTCGTTGTTAAGGTGATTCCTTAGCACCTCACTAACTTCCTTCATATTTGCCCCCTATCGTGTAGTTACTAATTTGAATGATTTGGATTTGTACACATTTGTATAAACGTATTCTGCTGTCATATCTCCGCTGAATCGAACGAGCCAATAATATGTGTAGTCGGCTGTGATTACGGAGTTAGGTGCAACTGTTTGACCGGCTGCCAACCTAATCACTCCCTTATCACTAACCGCTCTTATTGGCGAGCCATTGGCATAGAGTTTCAGATTCTCAACGTGATACACCGGTTCGAGATAATCACCGAACTTGCGAACAGCTTGCCATGAACCATCTGAACCCACACCAAGCCGAATGCCCTTCTCGGTGTTATCTTCCGGATCTAGCCAAAGAAATGGAATTGTGCCACCTTTCACTTCTGAATAGAACCCCATCAACTCCTTGTATTGCTCCGGAGTTAAGACCTCAAATTCAGTTGTGATGGTGTACTGAGGATAGTTCCATGTGGTCATGGTTCGCACCTTGCCACTTCCGGAAGTTTTGACCTTAGTTTCCCACTTCTGAGCCTTCGAGGATTTCCACCCTAATGATGTGATATTTGGAAATTTTTTATAATCTGCCATAAATCACCTACCATGTGCCTTCTGTTCCAATGAACTCTCTATCTTGGTTGACCATGAATTGTCTTAATGCTCTACCGCCACGAGATTCAAGGAACGAACCGAAACTTTCGGAGTCGATAGCACTCACATTGAATGTGATGCCACCGCTTGCACCTTTGCCACCACTTGCATTATTGATGCCTTCGCCTAATCTGTCGAATACAGTATCAGACAATGGGATTACAGCCTCTTCATATCTGCCCTCACCAATCTGTGCGATTGTTGGGCCATATGCTAGACCGCCACTCGCCATTTTAGGCATAGACTTGGCATCCATAAAGCTGCTAAAACCACCGCTGCTCACAGAGTTCAAGGATGTTGTAGTGGCCAATCCGGCTGCTGTTGCGGCCTGATATGCGGCCATACCGGCAGTAGAACTCATGCCGAATGTAGCCATCGCCATTTGTTGGGCCAATGTTGCCCATGCCGGTGTTTGGGCCTTAGCTGCTGCAATGCTCGTTGTAGTTTGTTGAGATTGTAGCATCTTGCCAAATACAGCCTGTTTCACTTGCGCTGCAATCCATTGAGCCACGCTGTCAGCGATGGTTTTAAGGATTGCCTTGCCCATGTTTTGGAAAGCCTGTGTAACTGACATAGTGCCTTGTAAAAGACCGGAGATGCCTTCTTGCATCTTATCGATGCCGGCACTCATGGCCTCGAACATCACAGCCTGTCCATTCCAATGGCTATCCATCACAGCCTGTTGATATTCTTCCATCAATTGCTTGCGAAGTTCATAGTTCTGTTGCATCGCAACATATTCATCAGTCAATGCAGCTTGCAAGGCCTCGAAGTTTTGTGTTCGCATAGCCTCGTCAATTTGCCACTTCTCATCAGCCAATCTTGTATGTTGTTCCAATGCCTTCTGACTGAACTCTTGATTCTTGGCTAAAATCTCAGCATTCGCTTGCTCTGTGAAAGCAATTCGACCATCTTCCATCACATCAAAGGCTATGCCTTTGGCTTTGAGAGTATCGATATAATGCTGTTGTGCCATTTTGTCCATTTTGACAAATTCATCAGTCATGTTCGCATAGCGGTCTTGGATTTCATCAATGGCATCCGTGTAATCTTTTGCCAATTGCATTGCCGGAGATATGGAGCCTGTAGAGTCCTTATCTGCTGTAGCAACAATGAAATCCTTTTGCATATCACGAATCTTGGTTTCGATGGAGCGGAGTTTAGTGAACTCCTCTTGCTTGGCTTTGATTCGCTTGTCGGTGTAAACTTCATCAAGGAGTTTTAAATCCTCTTGATAGTTTTTGTTAGCTGCCTTCGATTTTTCGAGTTCCTCACGTTCCTTCTTATATTGCAACTCAATCAATTCCACTTGATTGCCTTGCATTTCGAGGAAGGATTGAAGGATTTTCTCATGAATCTGCTTGGCCTCTTTGGCAAGATCTTCACCTTTGCCTTTGCCACCGCCACCGCCTTTGCCACCTTTACCGGAGCCGGCATCGGAACCACCACCGCCGCCATCAAGGCCGCTTGTGATTTGACTTGCGATATCAACACCCTTATTGACGATATCTTGGGCCACATCGGCTGAAATTGTGTCTACTTGTTGGATTGCTGTGAATGTACCACCGAAGAATTTGGCAACTTTCTCACCAACACTGTTGAGTTTGGCAATGAGCCAATTCAAAGCCTCGATGATTTTATTTACACCCCATACAGCGGTGTGAACCACGCTCGACCATACTGCCGACATGGTTTCACTAAATCCACCGGCTGCCGCTTTAGATAATCCAAATGCAGCTGCTAATGTGGCTAACAAGCCAACAACAATTGGAATAGGGTTAGCCATTAATACAGCATTGAAAACCGCCTGTGCAGCTGATGCCAATAATGTGCCTGTGCGTAAGGATGCATACAAACCTCGCAAGATTGCACCGCTAGCCGCTAAACCCATTAATAGGCCTGTAGTAGTAACAATCACAGCTGCAAGTGCCGCCTTAGCAACAGTCCATCCATGTGTCGCTATAGCATTGGCAATCATGGCCGCCCTAAGTGCAATCGCTCGAACTGTAAAAGCGGCTAATATAGTGCTATTCGCAGCCACAATGGCCCTCTGCGCTATAAATGCAGCAGTAACACCAATTATTGCTGCTGCTACCGGTGGCATTGCTGTAGCAACTAACACCGCAAAACTTTTGACGATGTTGCCGACTGTAGACACTACCACTTTCATCGAGTTAAATGCTGCAGAAATTAATCCGATAGACACTTGGGCCACCGCTGCAACGGAACGAATAGCAATGCCAACACCTTCAAAGGCGGCCATAAACTCGCCACTTGATGTGATGCTTGCCAACTGTTCCAACACAGGAGTGAAGGCTTGAATAAATTGATTCTGAATGCTTTGACCTATGTCAGCGAATGTCATAGGAATTTCAGCGAACTTCTGATTTGTTTCCTCAGCACTTCCATATAGTGCATTTTTGATGATATCTGCTGTAATAAGACCTTGTGAGGATAGTTCCTTTAATTGACCTACACTCATGCCCATTTCTTGGGCAATGGATTGAGCCAACATCGGAGCATTCTCCATGATTGACCGGAACTCATCACCTTGCAACTTACCACTCGCCATCGCTTGGGTAAGCTGATACATCGCACTTGTGGCCTCTTCTACGCTAGCACCGGAGATTTTGAACTGCTTATTCAACTGTTCAACGAAGAATATCGCCTCATCATTGGAACTGAACGCATCTTTGGCCAACATATTCAGCTTTGCAACGCTGTCAGCCATTTCAAGATATCCGCCACGAGATCGTTGTGATGCAGCATATATCTTATCCATGATTTCCACAGTTGTTTGTGAACCATCATTGATTAAATTAATGCGTGAGCGAATCTGTGCCATTTGGTCGGATAAGTTAGCTGCACCAACAGCCAAATCCTTCACAGCTGTGGCAGCCACACCGATGCCGGTGGCCGCTGCTGCAATCTGCACCCCTTTGCCAACCTTATTCATGGCGCTTTGTAAATCTTGCCCAAATACCTTCTGAGCCTTTGCAGAAATTTTATCGAGTTCAGAGGATATATCACCGCCGAGTTTTTGCTTAGCTGCTTGCGAAACCTTATTCAAGGCCCTTTCGGCATTGCTACTATCGGCGCTGATGGTTACTTTGGTTTCAATATCTGCCATTGTCTAAATCTCACCCCCTTCTGCTCTAAATTCTTTGATAAATTGCTCTTCTAGTTGTTTCTTTTCGAGTGCGGTCATTGGATAAAGGATATCGATGAAATCCTTCGGCTCTACACCTTTACCCTTAGCCAATTGCGTATTCATGATATTTGACACCCAAAAGGCTTTGTTTGTGTCTAATATGCGTTGCCTACGCTCATACCCCTTCACCATCTTATTGAACTCCATAGGCTGCAAGTCCATGAGTTCCCAAGGCTTTAACTCTAGAACACTATAAGCAATTTCCTCAGCGTATCGGAGCCATTGAGAAAAAGAGGGGAGCGATTGCTCCCCCTCTAGTTTTTTGGATTATTCTCCGATTCAATCGCTAATTTATCAGCATCGGTCATTTCGTTTGGGAACATTTGATAATAGAGTTGAGCGCCAAACACACCACTCGCAATCAAGGCCTTTGTAATAGGCAATTGAATAGCTGCAAGTGTGAGATTTTGCTCCTCATCCTCTAGCAGTTCGCCAATCAGTTCCATATATTTATTTGGATTTCTGCCATATTGTTTCATGCCAATCGCATAGCCGGAAATGATGCAGTTGATAGGCCATTGAACCATGGTCAACAATTCACTCACAGGCTTGCCAACAGCTGCCTCAAATTCCATGAGTCGCTGCATATTGAACATAATATATTCGCCATGACCGAATAGATCACAATTAACTTTTTTCATCAGAGTTTCTCCTTAGCGCTAAAAATTTATATCGAACAGAATTGGTGATTAACCACCAATGCCGGCCGGTGCCGGTTGCAATTCAGACAATGGGCCAATGCCATTCAATTCGCCTTTGTAAGTTGCTACATCGTCATGTGGCGCACTTACAGACAATTCAGTTACAGATGCGATGCCGGTGAAGAATGTTTTGTCCGGATATTCAAACTTAATGTGAACATTATCACCATTCAAGAATGCTTTTTCGAGCAATTTCAAGGATTCTTCTTTAGGCATCAACAATGTTTCGATGCTGAAAGACCATTCCTTCAAACCGGCAATTGTAGATTTCCAACCGCCGGAACCTTTGTGAGATGCATCGATGCTGTCAGCTTTACGAGATAAATCGCCACTACGCTGACCACCTAATAAAAGCCATTTGGCACCTGTGTTTTCGTTTGTGCCTGTATTTAAGTACAATAAATAATTCTTGCCGGCTGTCGGCATATCGGTCGCAGTAGGAACATAAAGTTTAGTTTCTGCCATTAGTAAATTCCCCCATTAGAATTAGATTGTTTTAGATCATACATTCGAGCCTCGAATCGGTACTGTGTGCCAATGCATGGCCTTACAGAACCATTGTCGGCTGTCTTATTGGTACAGCGAATATCGACTATCTGAAATCCGCTGTCCGGTAATATACAAACATCCTCATTGAGTTCACCGCATTTATTCCGGAAATCAATCAATATAGATTCGATTTCACTCTCCAATTTGCAGATGGCCTCATAAGCAACAGCAAAATCATCGGTATCGCTGCGAACCCAAGTTTCGAGATAGAACTCCTGTTTGAGCATCGCTTGAACTTTGCCATCAATAGGCAGCGTTTCGCCTCGACCTAACAATATAAGACCTTGCTCATCGACTCCGGCATTCATAGGATTTAAGAACCCAAGTTCTACCCTTCCGCCAAAGTCAGAGGATTCAATTGCATATTTAATTTTGTTTAGTAGTTCAAGCCACATATTAACCACCTCGATAGAGTGGAATTGTGCGATATCCTACATATTTACTTGGTTGCCCTGTCAACTGTTCAGCAGTCATCTGACCTTCGATTCTTGCGATTCTATCATTGATATATCGCAACTTCTTGGAGTAGTAGTCATCATCTTGCCCATTGCGATTGTATTGTCCAATAAGCGATGCAGCTTTATTCATAGCGACTTCTCGGTAAGCGTAAAGTGTTACTAATTCATCGACTACAAACGAACGCACCACATCAGCATTCGGAACTCCCAAACGCTTTGCCAATACATAGAGCCAAGACTCAGCCTTCCCAAAGTCAGATTCTCGAACATTAGGGCCTAAAAGTTCATCGTTGAACTTCATTTCTTCAAATTGATATAGCATCATCACACCCCTTACAGTTTTAGATGGAGATTGTTTCTGCTAGCGCTTACATTCACGCTCTCAGCCACATCATCGAGTGCTACATTCACAGCTTTGGAGAATATCCCTCGGATTCTATCTTGTGAGCGGTCTAATGCATCATACAAGAATGGATCCGCAGCAGTTCCCTTGTGATGCACCTTCTTGGCGAACACAAACCCATTCCCACCAACAGGCACCCATCGGAGTGCCTTCTTAGTATTTGGGAATATATCGTGTTCTTTTGTGCCTTCGTGTACAAAAGGGCCATAAGGTGCGACCTTATTGTCGATATAGACTTCCGCAAGCCTATTGCTAATGAGTCGCACATCGATGGCTCTCTCCAATTGCCCTGTTCTTGATGTGAATCCATGATTTTCTTGCGCAGTTGATTGCACAACTGTAGCACTAGCCTTCACGGCCTGTGTTAGCCGCCTCTCAAAGATTCCTCGTGTATCCATCTATTTTTTACCGGATTTTGTTGGCTTTTCTTCTTCTTCCAAAGGTTCCAACACGAAACCTTGTTCAATCAAAGAATCACGCACATAATCATCATCGGTATATTTAACTTCATTTAGTCGGATTAAGCGATATTTCTCCATAGTTACCCCCTATTAAGCGCCAATATTTGCCCATACAGCAGCCAAACGCTCGTTTGGAACCCAAACATCATGGAACTTGCGATAATCCATCGCCCATGCGTTTGCTTTTTGATATGTCATTGGATCAAAGATGCGCATTGTGTCTGTTTTAGAAACAGCGATTGGACTTCTGCGGCTCATGATAATCCAGTTCACACCTTTTGCAGCTGTGTCGGCTTTGAAACCACCGGCCTCTTGGCCTGTTGTTTTACCATCTTGGAATACGAATGCAGACTTCATGCGGTCGGATGTAACATTGATAATTGGAATATCGTTGTATATTTTTACTCGTGTATTGATTGCACCATGTTGGAAGTTGGACACATCAAGTTGTTTTGCAAATTTTTCATTTGCATTCAACATTTGTTGTGCTTTGTAGGACATAAGAATAACCAAATCATTAGCATCGCCAATAATGTCGAGGATGTTGTACAAGTCAGCATCTAACTTCTTCAACACATCAGCATCAGCCGGATTGTATTGAGTTACTTTGTTGGCCTGTTTTGCCAATGCTGTGATTTTAGAGATACGATATGCATCGACTTCCGGAATCACACGAGTTCGTTGGAACTCTGCCATCACTTTTGTTGCGTTTGCTACGAAGTTGGATTCGTTCACAGTCATTGCATCCAATGTGAATTGTCGACCACGGTCTTGTGTCATGTTGTAATCTTTGTAGGATAAGGAAACAGTACCTTTGTTATAACCTTCTTCTCGGTCATACGCTGCCAAGCCTTGCATGGACAATGTTGGGATTTTTACTGTATCGCCACCATCATATACAACATCACCGGCATTCACTTCCATAAATCCTGTTGCTGCTTCCATCACCATTTGTTGGTCTAATACTGTCTGAAAATTCTTTGCTGCCTCAATTGTGTTTAAAGCCATAATTCACCTCATATTGTTTGTAAAATAGATTAGCTTTTTGGCGGTTCTACACCGGCCAATTTAAACATTTCAGCGAGTTGGGAATTGCCACCCATTGCACCACCGCTCGCACCACTTCCGGCTTGTTGGTTGGACTTAACTGCCCATGTTTTTCCTTCGAGATAGTTGGAAGTACATTCTTCGATAGTGCCGATAGAACCATCTTCCTTTGTCCATCCATAGGAACCATCTTCTTGAACCTTAATTTGTGGAGTGATTAGCTTGGCCAATTCTTGTGGATCAATCGCATTCGCTTTTGTTAGTGCTGCAATCGTTTGCGCACTAATTTCGGAATTTGTACGCTTTTCAATCTCTTCAAGGCGAGCCTTCTCGGATTGCTCATTCTTTTCCATAAGCGTTTTCACTTGCTTTTCAAGTGCAATGAACTCCGGACTCTTATCGCCTTTGTGTGCCTCGTATTCAGCAACCTTACCCTTTAACTCATCGCGCGCTGATGTTAGTTCGGTAATGGTTTTCTCGAATTTAAGGCGGTCAGATTTGGCACCCTCGTTGATGCGAGATATTTCGCCTTTGAAACCTTCAACAAGTTCCTTGCCACCTTCGAGATTTTCTAATTTGCTGTACAATTCTGCTAAACTCATGTATCGTTCTCCTTTTCAACATGAAATTTGCCATCGTTCGGCTCCCCTAATTGATGGCAATATAAAAGGCCTATGAGTTCGCTCTCATAGGCCTGTAGGTCTAAATATTTGATTTTTTATCCGGCTCACGCAATTGGAATGGTTCATCATTCCAACCCCTTGCCAATGTAGTCCATGATGTTTTGCCTTTAGCCACTAACTTGCGACCTTCAACACCCAATAACTGCTCTTGATGTTGCTCTGATAGAGTATCGATATAGGCCTTACCACCTTTTTCAATATTCTCATGTGCAGCATCGATATCCACCTCGAAATCATACACAGGATGGCATAAGCACATACAATGTGGATGTGCCGGCAATCGTGGGAATTTATCTTTAGGGTAGACACCTTTGCCAAGACCATATAAATCCGCATTCGCATAGAAATCGCAGATATCATATCTTGGATGCCTACTCCCTAACTTCCATTTCAAGGCTACTACATCAGGATCATTCATATATCGGCTCATCTGCCCATCAGCATATGCCCTCGCATTCTCTGTGCGAGCAATACGCTCGGCATGATATCGAGCCTTCTCTTGAACAGCCACTTGAATCGCCCTGTTGAGGTCAATTGTGTTCCCATCCTCAACTGCTCGTATTACATCGGAATACGCAGCACGAAGGGATGGTGTAGTGTTCTGCTCAACCTTCCTCGCCGCTTGCCTAATGGTACGCTCGAAGGCTTGTTGACCTTCCTCATCATTCCATTTAGGCCGCTTTAAGGCTTTTACTTTATTGATTACTTCCGGCAACTTGGCGAGTGGTATCTTAGCACCATAGCCATATCCATCGAATATTGCCCTTGCGGTTTCGATATTACTCTTGCCTTGTTTAATTGCCTTCTTAATCTCAGCAGCCACATCCTTCCTCACTTGTGGTGATTTACCATGCAGCCGCTCAGATAGTGTCAATTTATCGTGAGTCCATGCTTTCTGCATCGCCAATGAGATTGCCTTAGTTGAATATGGCATCTTATTTCGCTTTGCCCTCTTAGGGATTAGAACACTATGGAACCCACGTTTGAAATTATGCACCAAATTAGCCTGTAGAGGTGCCTCTAACATTTCCATAATAGGAAAGTCCTTATAGGCGATTTGAACAGCCATATCGACCGAATATCCTAATTCGATTAATTCCTTCACCATCGCCTCAAAGGATTCTAGTGCCTCATTCAGCGTTTGGCTCGTTGTTTGGTTCGCCATCGTCATCACCTAACGGATTATCAATGTTGAGTTTTGAGTTCGCTATATCTTGCTCACGTTCAGCAGCAGACTTTTCAGCCTCACCGATGATGGAGTCCTTAACCTTTTTATCAAGGTTTGGCATATAGCTATCAAGAACTCGTTTCAAGATTTCAATGTCGAATGTCGAGGATTCAAATTCAAGGTCTTTCGCCTGTTGGGCCTGTGTTAGGCTTTCAGTAACATCATTTACCTTGAAATCCCTCGGATATTCGCACTTATAATTTACATGATCATTGCTCCACAATTTGTAGAGTTCGATAATATCCTTCTCTGCCTCTTCGCATTGAACAGAGAAATCAGATAACCGCTGATTAGTACGCTCAAAATCCCATTGCTTTGCAACACCGCTCTTCGCTTGCTGCACACCAATTACAGAGTCAATGCCACTCATCCGATACATTTCGTTGATGAGTTTATCGATTTGAGCCATCAACACCTCTGCCGGCCCTTTATCCGGAGCAATATAATCCGGAGCCTTATTTGACTCTGCCGGATAACCTAACAAATTATCTGTGCCGATAGTAATATCTTGCAATCCATTGTGGTCAACAGGCATTGTGAGGATTGAGAATGTTTGATTGTAGAGTATTTGAGATAACAAGGAACCCAAGTTATACACATGGGCATTTGTTTTCGCTATAGATAAGAACTCCGGTGGCGGCAGCATATCAATCCTGCGAGATGCTCTACCGAACCATTGAACGATTGGGATTCTGCCAATGTTATGTTCACCACTAGCAATGACCTTGCCACCCAACTCCTTAATCACCCAAGAATTAGGCGTCCATGTGTGCATCCTCGTAATCTTGGAGCCATCAGAGTTGAACAGATTTGATGTATAAGAGAAAGATTTCAACTTCCCACTATCATCAAATTCGTAGTTCGCCACATTCTTTGGTTCAACAGCTGTGAGATATGGCATATTTCTGCTCGATAAGTTATCGGCTAATGTTTCACCGAACTCGCTCACATTATCTACTACTATATACATCACACCATACAACTTGGCCATTGTGGCATTTTGTCTGATGAACTCTTGCAGCGTAGTGCCTTGCCGGTCTACATTGTGAAGGAACTCATCGAACATTTGGGATTTATTGTATTCCCTTTTGATATCATCCTTGAATATCGGATCTACAGAGGCATTCAAGATTGGGCCTGTGTAGTTTAGGTAGTAGGCAATACTTCGTCTAAATTGAATAGACTGCGAACTCTCACGAGTGTGGGCCGTGATTGCACTACCATTGGCGAACATACCACTTCCATAATATGCATCATGTAGCAGTTCATATTCGCCACTTCTTGAATTAGAAAATTCTGTTGCCATTCAATATCCTTTCTAATTAATATTAATCCGGCCGCTCTTGATTTGCGGTGCATTAATCTTCTCGGCAATACCGGTTAGGGAATCCGGAGCATCATCATGAGCATTCTTGCCTTCCCTTTGGTATTTCATTACATCACTCGCAAATTGAGGCCATCTATCTCGCCAATTGCGAGGGAAATATATATGATTCATCACCCATGTGGCATTGGATTGAATACGAGCAATCTTGTTGCCACTTTGGTGGAATGCATTTATAGAACATTTGTTCGAGTTGTATTTATTAAGCAATATCTCACGCACATTGCGACTGAATCCTCGCCCACCATTATTGGACTCGATATCAGCCACATTCACATTGTTGCGATACAGCATATCAGCTACAGCCGGCTCCGTGATTTCCATCGAATCCTTCGTGTAGATGATATCCAACACATAGGCCTCGTTGTTATATACACCATATGTGATGCTAGATAGATAATCGCTGCCGGTGTCTGCTGTATCTGTGTAGTTCTTGATGCACGAGAATACAGGATTGCCATTTATATCCACAGGAATCTCATCATAGGTGAGTATTTGCGGATATAAACACCCTTTCAAATCGATAGGCACTTGCTGATAGTTGGCACTTGCGATATCCTCACCCATTGCCCTCACCTTAGATTCGTAAGAGGCTTTTGATAATACTTCCTCGCATAGCATAGAGCCATCATCTTGCAATGCCTTCATGGTGATTACTTTTGCCTTGAATAATGGATCATCCTTAAAATGCTCGATTGCCCTTCCGGCCAAGTCATCAGATGCCCAACGTGTCATGATGATGATTATCTTGCCGCCTTCTTCTAATCGTGAAAGCATCGTATTAGTGAACCAATCCCAATGCCCTTCCTTGATGTTGGCATTATAGGCCTCTTCACTATTCTTGATAATGTCATCGATAATCATAAGTGAGCAGCCAAAGCCTGTTGCAGTACCGGTTGGCGATGTAGCTAGGTAAGAGTTATTCTGACCTTCAATGCTCCATAAGTGAGCCTGTGCATCACCTACAGCCACCTTAGTGAATGGGAACACATCCGAGAATACTGTGATATTGTCATCAGCCTTCTGCTCTTGAATAGAGTTCCTAACAGATTTACTGAACATTTTGGATAGTGTTTCATTGTATGAGCCTGTCATTATCTTCGCTGATGGGTTATTCCCTATATGCCATTTAGTTAGCATCTGAGCTGTTCTACTCTTGCCATGTCGAGGTGGCAGATTCATGATCAACACATTATATTCATCGCCCTCTATGAAGGACTGCAACTCATTACACAACTCAACGAGATAGGCTCTATCCTTACGATAGAAATCACCGGCCATCAAATGGCAAAAATAAAAGAACTCCCTTCTTGCGAGTTCCTTCTTTGCTGCTTGTATAATCTTTTCCTTATTCATCATCAATCAGCGCCTTTATATCAGCTGTATCGATTCCATCAAATGGATTATTCACCTCAATATTGGCATCGACCTTCTTAGAATCTCGCCACACTTCCGGCTTGCGGTTCTTTAGCCAAAAGATTAAGGATGTAGGGTTTGGAGCCATGTCCTTTGTTACCCTCTTCACTTCCACAATCTCGCTCTTGCCACTTGCCTCATCATCGATTCGCACTTTTGTAACTTCATCATAGCTATATCCTAATGCACTTTTTAACAATGCATTTTCCACTATGATATCAACTACTTCCTTGCCTCTTTTAATGGCATCGTTAAACTTAGGGTATCTCTTCTTCCATTCGTAGAGAGTGCCTATGTGAATGCCTATATTATGAGCAATCTGAACATCAGTCAAACCATCTCTTGCCCATCCCTCTAACCGAAGAAGGTTATCCTCTTCAAGCCACTTCTTATATAGTCCTTTTCGACCTGTTTCATATGTCTTTTTCTCCTTCACACACTCACCCCCATTCATGGAAATATGTAATTGAACGCAAAAATACCCCATATCGGCGGTTGTAACCGATACAGGGTATCTTCGCAGTATGTGTCGTTAAGAAAGGAGGATATAAATGAAACGTGTAATTCACCTATCACCAATAACATTATAACTCTATTCAAAAGAGGTGTATATGAACACTTTTTGAAATGTTTCTATTGCATACAATCTTTTATAAGGCATAGGCTCCGAAGAAGTAAATCGCTAAATCCTCAGTCGCTGCATTCAGCCAATTATACACATTCCTTTCGCTCGTGCCACGCTTTTCAGCAATCTCAGAGATGCTCAGACTATCGATATACCTATCATGTACACAATCATAATATGGTCTATCCATTTTGATGCAGTATTCTTTGTATACCTTCATCATCTCATCGATGTGGTATATGATGAGTTCAGTTCTTCGCTTGCTCGCTAGAATTGACTCTATTTGAAGGAACCCCTTGCGATTGAATACCTCATATAGTACCGCTTGCAAGTCAGATGGTGTGAGTGTTTCTTCACTCTTAGCGATGGCATTCATACAATGCTGTTTCATCGCCACATATCCCTCTAGCAGCACAACTGTATTCTTGACCGCCTTCTCATTGCGTTTGGCTAACATATCCTCATTATGCTTTCGATAGACCTCAATTGCTGTCTGTGTTGCCACCTTCACAATCTTTGATAATTCTTCATCTGATATTTTAAATGGTTCCGGTTCCGGTGGTTTAATATATCCCATTCATTCACCCCCAAATCAGATGCACACCATAGCTGAATAGCAATATCATAGCTAATACACCCACAATGCTTGCAATAAGCATAAACACCATAACCATTATACTAATTCGATTCACCATTTTGTGGTGATCACTTATTTGTTTCTCAGTCAAATTCTTCACTCCCTACTAGCACCGGCCTTCCATTACTCTTCACCTTATATTCGAGTTCCCTTATTAATCTAACCCCATCAGGCACTCGACCATTTCTGAGCAGCCATTGGAGTGCCAACCGGTTCATGCCGGCATCTAACTCCTCACGCTCTTTTGATGTAATCATCTTTACAACTTTAGTGTCGCACAATTCATCTCTCGCCTGTTCCTCGATAGTTGCGATTAATTCCTTGCTTACGCTTGAAACATTAGGGAACCATTGTTGACACTCAGCCAAATAGAATGTATCTCGCCCACACCTTTTGGCCATTTTAAGTCCGGCCTCTTTAGCTTTCGCAAGACCTATAATTTCTTTATCCCTAGTCCATTCAACGCAGCCACAATCAAGATATGGCACATATGTTGTATTCATGGTTTACCACCTTCCGCCAATCTAATCTCGTAAGCCTTAGCCACAGTATTGCAGACCGCATCTTTTACATCCTTGCTCCACGAAGTTCTTCCGCCTGTATATACATAAGCATCTCCATTCTCGTATTTAGCAAAATGAAGTGGATACCATATCCCACCATCATATAATTTCGCATATACAGGAGTATCAGTTACGACCTTACTCCAATCTGTGATACCTAGATACTTGCCGATATCAAGAAAATTCGGCTCATTGAAATCCGGCAACATATCTGATACAGCATCAAGTCGATGGTATTCATCACGCAATAATGTGGAACCATCTTCTTGTTGCTCCGGTTTTTTCTCCACACCTACATAACCAAATATATCTCCGAGATAAACTATATATTTGATTCCTTTATCATACAGTTGTTTAAGCAGCCACTCTCTGCCTTCTCGATTTGATATCATACTAACCCCCTAGATTTGGACATTCACATTCCCATATGTAATCATCATATTCATGCACCTTAAAAAGGATTTCATCTCCATTTGAGTTATATTCAAACTCTTCTGCAAAATCCATTAAGCACTCGTAACATTTCCCTCTGATATCCAACCCATATTTCTTAGCAAATTCCGGATATCCTTGCCTTGCAACATTCCACGCATGATTTATCTTAACAATAAAAACACCAACACCAACATCATTCAAGCGCACGCAATCATTTGCATCCTCGATGGCATCATTATCAACATACGCTCTCCGCAATGAAGGTAAGAATATATATTTCGCCGGAATATTTGGAATCAATTCATTGTAATCCTCGTTAAATACCGGATTCGCTCCGTTGAACTCAGATTAAATAAAATTAATTAGATTTTCTTTTGGGCCTCTGAATTTAACCCAACCTTCACACCAATTTGCCATTTATATCACCCCTATTTCAAATGAACTCGCAGCAATCTTTCAACTTTTCTTAGATGAGGGATAGGATTATTTACATATATGATGGAAATAATATCACTTGCCTCATACACTCGATATATATCACGTTCCTTCAACCTTATAAATGTGCGATAATGCCTTTCATCGGCTATCATCTTGGCATATGCCACAGCCATCTTCAGTTGGTCATTATCTATTCCCTCGATGCAAGTCAAAGTCAGTTCCGGTTTTCCGAAAGGGATTTCTCTAATTAGAAACCCCTCAAACCCATATTTCTTTAAATCATCAACACTCGGCATTACGCATCATATCCAATCATCACGCTAGATGCAGCAGCTACAGCACCGGAAATCACCATCACGGAGAATGACCGACACACAGCCTCGAACCCAACATCAAACAATCCTATCAACCACAACATAATCGCAATGCACATCGATGCAAATGCAATCAGAGATATAATCACAGCTATAAAGCATAAAACCGCTGCCAAATCTTTCATATATTGCCCCTTTCTACTGCCATAATATGCTTACCAATCTCAGCCACAACATTCACGCTTACAGCGTTGCCGGCCTGTTTATATAATTGTGAATTGCTATTCACAGCAGCAGCCTTATCGAATTGCTCATCCGTGAACCCTTGCAATCTCCAACACTCTCTCGGAGTTAACTTCCGGATATACACCTTCGAGCCATCATCTAGCACAACACCAAGATTGTCGCTAGTGGTTAAAGTGTTGGATCGTTGAGGTTGCACTCGGCCCCTTCGTGTTTCGCTATTTGGATAAGCTAAATCCACACCATCGCCATGATATGCCATTGCATATCCTTGCTTATTTGCTGTTTTTATTAGCAATCCATGTCGGTCTTGACCGGTTAAAGTAAAGGCCGGTTCCCCAACCTCTTTCAACCTTCTTCCGTTTTGTCTTTTCTCCAATCTATCCGGAGTCAAACACGCTTGAACACTTACATCGCTAAATTGATATAATCCGGTTTTGGCACCCATTCCACCACCTAATGCAGATAGTGTGCAGCTTACACCGCTCGGATCATACACTCGCATTCCTTGTGAACCGCCTATAATTTGCTTAATAACTGCATCGTTTTTTCTTGGGATAGGAAGTAACTCTCTGCCACTTGTTTCTCCAAGATATCCAACAATGTAGATACGCTCCCTATTTTGTGGGAGTCCATAGTCTTTGGTGTTATACACTTTCCATTCGACACTATACCCTCTTTCTGCCATTTCACTAACAACGGTGAGGAACCCGCCCCCCCCGTTGATAGATAGCAAATTCTTAACGTTTTCACACACAAGCCATTTGGGTTTATTTTCTTTACGCTCATCAATTAACCTCATAATCTCAAAAAACAATCCACTTCTAGTGCCTTCTTTAATGCCTTTTTGTTTACCGGCAATGCTCACATCTTGGCAAGGGAAACCAAACGTCCATAAATCAGCATTCGGCAAGTCATTTCCCTTAACCTTTGTTACATCGCCACCAAACCATAAATTTGTTGTGTCATATATAACTCTATATGAGGCCTGTGCGAATTTATCAAACTCGCACCATCCAACACATTCCATGCCGGCCTGTTCTAATCCGCTGTGGAATCCACCAATTCCACTAAAAAAATCAATAAACTTCATATATCCCCTCTAGTACAATTTTCTATATTTAAACCTTCGAGCAATACGCCCATCTTTATGTTTCATATATGCGACCATATCGCCATCGAAGTTCTTGATAACTCGTTGTGCTGCAATATATTCGCTATATTGGATATAGGCATCACATTTGCCATGACACCCCACTTCTCTAAACTCACAATCCTTACATGGACTTCTCATTATCTATTCACCCATTTCATACACCCTATCCGCAAATAATACATTTGTGCTTTAGGATTTAAAGGGTAAGCATCTTTCCTCGCTTTCGCTCGTTTCACAAACCCACCAAACTCATATATATTCCCTCTAAAATCAAAGCTATCAATCTCATCAATCAAGATTAATCCGGCATCACCGATCATGGATTTAATTTCATCACAATGCGCATCATACATACTTTCCGGAATTGCGTAATAAAGATATTTAACATTCTCGCAATCATGATATCTTTTCTTTTTAAAGTCATTCCTAAAATCTTGAATGCTTGTTTTTATCTCAATCTCTGTTAAATATCTTGTTTTCAAATCGAAGTATATGAAGTCTGCCTCATACTCTGTTTTTCCTACGCAGTACATATTTACATTTGGGATGCATATCTTTTTCAAAAAGAAATGTCTGCCTAACACATATTGAATATCGGTTTCGTTCATATCATCGCCCTGTGCTGCCGAATCCACCCTTGCGGCACTCCTTGATATCATCCGCATCATTTACAGTTGTGCCATATGGTGTGAATATCCCTTGAACCAATCTTTCGCCTTCCTTCACATAGAATGGAACCTTGCCCATATTGATGAGAGGAATCATAATGTGTCCTTCATTCTTCTCGTTGTTGTAATAGTCAGCATCGATGATGCCTTGACCATGAATGAGGCACACCTTATTATTGATTGCTACGCTGCTGCGCATATGCAGTCCTAGATATTTATCAGAATCGATTTGGCATTTTAACCCTGTAGGCACTAGAACCACATCGAATGGATTAATCACCACGCTTGCAGCTGCACAGATATCATATCCGGCACTTAATTCACTTTGTCGAGTTGGCAACTTAATGCCTTTATGTTTGTAAGCCTCTACGATTTCAAATTTGTTCATTTTTTCGTTTCATCTCCCTATTTCTAGCTGCTAACTTATTGCCACACGCTCTGCCACAAGTCAATTTCGTGGATGATTTGTAAGGTGCATCAAACACCGCTCCACAGATTACGCAATGGCGAGTGGTAAAAGGGATAATATCCCCTTTCCTGTTGTTGAATTTATATCGAACCGGTGTGAGATGCGTTTCACTCATTGGTGTGTCATTCCACACCGGCAAATGTTCCAAGAAGTTTGGAATCTTATTTCTGAAACGATCATGCACCGCTTTTCCGGTTGTAATAGTCATGTGTGTGGTTTCCTTTCCTCTAATCCTCAACTACCATGAGGCGCTTGCTGAGGTCTACTTCGTTGAGATATATCTCTTCAACCCCTTCAATACCGTGGACTTCCGGACAATCGATGCTGATGTAATCATTCAAATCTCTTTCGATTTCTTCTGCCTTGCAATGTGCCTCTTCTAATGATTTGGCACGAACTACAACATCAACATCGAGTGTGCCTCTGTATCTAATGCGAAATTCATTCATAATTTGAATCCTTTCCTTCTGTAATCCAAATAAGATATAGAGGTGGGATATCGTTTCTTCTTCGATATCCCCTTTTTCTTTGGCTTGCTCACTTTTGGCTTGTTGGTGGTGTCGCACCTTCTCGCCTTTAGCTGTTGCAATACACTTTCACCGCTCGCTGCATCGATGGCAATCTCCACACGAGGGTTTTCTTTGTCGAACCCCACTATATGGGAGCCATTATAGTCGGCAATCCACATATCATCAGAGATTATCGCTGCATCTTGCAGAATGTCGCTTGTGGCTTGTAGTAATCCAACGAGATCCGGCCAATTTTTCCAATCTGCTAAATAGTAGCGGCAACAGATTGAGATAGGCCCATCATAGGACTTCACTAGGTTAAGATTGTTTAGTTGCTCTAACGCTAATCTTTGATAACTTGAAAATGCTTTTGATGGTATGAGTTTCATGTTATTGCCAATCTTAACGATTTGACTTCCATTCTTTTTGGTTCTTGGTGAACCATAAATTACTACTTCCACATTGCACCTCTATATTTCTGCTTTAATTTTCTAATTCTATACCCCAAATTTAACCGCTGAGGCTCGTCTAATGTTTCCCTCGATATAATTATCGTGGAGAATATTAACTCGCCTTACAGAGCGTTTAAATCAATTGAGCGGTTTATCCACCCCCTCGCCGAACTCACCGGTGATTTTAGCGAATGTTTTATCAAGTTCCTCAATGCCATCGACACCGGCCTTCGCTGCGGTGAACCCAATCACCATTGCATCGAAGAATTGTTTCTTATCAGAATCATCAATCATTGATTCAAATATCACCTGTGTGGCTGCTGCGCATAATGCTGTAGCAACTGACTCAGCACTTTGCCACTCGCTTTCTTTATATTTAATTCTGAGATTGTGATTCTTTTCTTTGATTTTGATTTTTCTCATCTGTGGGATGCTCCTTTGAATATCGCCTCTTCATATTCACCTCTGAGGCGATCATATACTCGTTGCGTGTAATGATTCTTAGTCCAATCATCACTATAATTCGTTGTTATGATGATTGGTTTCATCCTGTTGTAGCGGTCGATGATAATATCATCAACCTTCGCTGCTACCCATTCGGATTTGCCATATTCGGCTCCGAAGTCATCTAGCAGTAGAATTGGAATACTCCTCACCTTCCGCTCGAAATCGATATATATATCGCTTGGGCCTTTAGATAATGCAAGCATCGTATCAAGTAGGCTCGGCATGGATATCATCATGCCACCTTTTCCCATGTCGATAGCTTTCTTCAACACACTCACAGCGATTGAGGTCTTACCGGTTCCGGCCGGCCCTCGCAAGATTAAACCCTTGCCACTATCAAGATTGAATTTAAGGTTATCCGCATAGGCTTTCACAATTGCATATGCCTCTTTATTCTCAGCCGGAAAGGTTCCGTGTTCACGCAGCCAATCAAATGACATGGATGCATATCGCTTTGGAATGCCGGCAAGGTCATAGGCTTTTGATTTTTCATCACGAACCACTATCGGACTTTCATAAATTGGTTGATAGAACTCATACTCAGGTTCCGTGAACCCTTGCTGATTCTTTGTCCCAATCGACTTGTTCATCTTTTTTCGCAGACTTTCGATCATCTGCGTAGGATTGTATTTTTCGATTTTTCAACACTCCCTCTATATACTTCACATTTGTTGTGCCTTTGTCCTTAGCTACTTTTAAGGCACTCAACACTTCATCAACTCCATATTCAAGAACTAGGCTTTCAAGAACTTCCATTAAATAAGAAGAGATATCACCAAAGTTATTAATCCAATTATTGAATACAGGCTGCATAAAACTCTTTTCTTTACTTTTATTTACTTTACTTTCTATTTCCTTTACTTTACTTTGTTCATTTTTGTATACATTAACCCTAGTTTCTGCAACATTAACCCTAGTTTCTGCAACATTAACCCTAGTTTCTGTACACATCATGTCAGCATTAATTAGGTTAATGTCAGCATTAATTTTCACTGATTTTCTTCGCTCCGTGATTTTTAGGTATCTGTTTTGTATCCCTTCGGATGTTAAGATGCGAAAATTGTCATATATTCTAAATGAGAATAATTCCACCTCACACGCTCTATTGATAACTTGTTTCACATAATCTGCATCGAGATTTGTATCTAGTGCAATGAGCGAAATCTCATCATCCTTAATGCTCATGAAGTAACCTTCATCCTTATATATCGCAGCGAATATATATATCAGCACAGCGATTGAGGCCGGCCCATGCGAAAGCATTATTTTTCGTATCTTCAAATCGCTTAAAAATCCTACATCGAGTGGGAAATACTCAACCCCCTTCGCCTTCGGTCTAGCCATTAACTCCACCTTCCTAAAACTTCACATATTCCTTAGATCTACCCATCTTCAAATATCCAATTTGAAGGGCATAATCAATCATGCTTTTTACATCATTAGCCGGCACCTTTGTGCGTTTCTCGGTCAACACAAAGAATAATGGGTTATAAGGAATTGGCGAGCCATTGGATTTCAATGCATTCGCTTTGATTGAATCTTTTACAGTAACCCATGCAGCGCCGAACTGTTGCAGCATCTTATCTTCATTATTCATCTTTTACATCCTCATTTCCGATTAATTCATTCAATGATGCCACCTCTGTATTGCAGCAAGTACAAACAAAGCAATAGATGGAATATAGTTCATCGATAATTGGTTGCTTAGATTGGTAAGCACCATTTTCTTTTGCAAGTGCCTTGATTCGCATCAATAACACCGCTTTTACTGTTACATCGAACTCATGATTCATTTTGATATCCTTTCTTTTAATACTTTCATCACTTCTGCTGCTTGTGGGCCATGTGCCATTTCGTGGCACTCTCTACATAAGCAAGCTAAATTATCAAGATTCGACAAACCACCTCGGCCACGGAACAGGATATGATGCACTTCCGATGCCATTGCACCGCACAGAACACATAATCCTTGATCACGTTCAATAGCCTGTGGTCTAGTCTTTTTATATAATGCCTCATCAGCCTTCTTTCGGCTGTTCATCTTCCCACCTATCAAGGAGTGAATTGATATAGCTGCCATCCTCTAGTGCTATACCTAACTGATTACATTCTGTAACTAGGCTATCAATCAGCCTTGCCATCTGCTTAGTGTCATATGACGATGAACCCATATATAGGAATAGAACTGCGGTTCCATCAATCTTTGTGCTTTCGCCCATATCCTCGGCGAACCACCCCAATCCGTTCCGGCTCCATCTATCCATGATTTTCTGTTTGGCATTTGGCAGCACTAACACTCGCTCAAACACACCACATTCTCTGATGGCTCTTTTGTATACATCGACCTTCGATATATAGCCATTCTTGGATAGTTCCTTTGCGATTTTCTCACATAGAACCCAACAGAATGCGTTTGCATTCAAGCTGCGAGATTTAGACTTCTTTTTGATTTCGATTGAATACTCAACATCCTTATCGATTTCAGCGAGTTCATTATCTCGTGGAGCCGGCATCATCACCATTACTCCGATAGGGGATTTGAACGTTTCAATGCCTTTGGTTATCCACTTCATCAATAACTATTCACCCACGCTTTTAATTGTTGGATTTCACTCAAATCTAGTTGAGTGCTAATCTTATTGAATGTAGCCTTCGTGTATTTGGCCAAATCGGATTTCTCGATGCCTTTTGCTGTTGCTAACTCAACAACTTCATTCAAGGCTTGAATTGTAACCTCGGACACATTATTGCTGTTGCCATCGTCATCTTCTTCCCACGCAACACCGAGGATTGAAGAAAGACTATATCTGCGGCTATACGTTACCACGCTGCCGACACCTTGCGGATCCTTTTTAACCAAAGGCAAGGTGAAAGGCTCTGCCTCAATCCATTCACCGCTTTCGTGCAATAATCGTGTAGTTACAGTTACATTCCCCTCAGAGGTTTCCGGTATTTGCAAGAAGGAGATACCATTCTTCGCCAAGATAGGGCGAACTGCTTGCAGCAATGCATCAAGGGTTACATATTTTGTTTTTAGGAAGGCATTTTCTTTTGTGCGTTCCGGATCCGACACCTCTGCTTGGAACTTAGCCAATGCCTTTGAAATTTCTACAATCGATTCGCTATTTTTCATATTCTGCTCCATTCCACACCGATTTTATTCAAAGTATCTTCGATGATTTTGTGTTGGGATTTAGTTGCTTTTACCACATATGTTGTGCGAACAGTTTCTTCAACTTTCTCAAATTTCATAGGTTTTTGTGGGAGTGGAAGTTCTGCCACCACAGGCTCCGACTTATCAACATCGATTGTGTGGGCCTTAGCAGCTTGCATCTCAATCTCCAATCGTTTATCAAACTCATCGGCGAGATATCCATCTAATTCTGAGATAGAAACATTCATAACCTTATGAGCCACATCATCGAATGTGATTGGTGTATTTAATTCATATTGAGAGTTGAATAATTCAATCTTCAACTTAACCATTTCTTCCTTCTCTGCTCGCATTTTTGCAAGTTCATCATCATTGCGTTGCTGAGTTAGAAGGTCATTCATAGCCATATCAATGGCACTTGCTGTGGCATCGATTTTGGCGGTCTTGTTTTGCCACCACTTTGGATCAGCCACAAATCGATTGCGATATTCCTCACGAATACCAAGAGCCTCGAACTTATCTCGAATCATATTCATTACTAATTCTTTGCGTTTCTCGGTTTCGATATTCTCGAACTCTTGAATTTGGTTAGATATTGGCGCCTCAACTCGGCTGACTACAGCAAGCACTTGTTCGAGTTCAGCAGCGAACACGTTATAAGGTTCCTTTAACAAGCGTTTTTGCTCTGTGCCAAATCGCTGCAAGTGTGTGCGAACACTTACGATTTCACGAAGAACACCCTTCATTTCTTTCAAATTGTCTTGCGTTACTACAAGATTGTTATATTTTGCTAGTTTCTCCTCTAAATATTTGGAGATTTCCTCATTATTCCATACCGCTCGGCCTACAGATTGAATCAATTGAGGCTCTACATTTTTAACTACTTGAACATCAGTCATTTCCATGTGTGTGGTTTCCTTTCTTTACAATTCGTATCGAATCATCTAAAATATAGGTGTGTGGTTGCCTTTCTTGTAATTCGCAAGAAGGCTTAGTGCTATTTCTCCTTTTGAGAAATGGCACTTTTTTATTTTGTGATGAATATCACCAAATTAATAAGAGCAACAGCCATTGTGATAGTGAAGATTGTGGCTGCCAATAGATTGATAATTTTATCTACCATAAGCGAATATATTCTCCTGTAACCCACCAATACGAAATACCGAAGAATAAAAACAGCGTGAATGCTTTGAATACTAGCATTTCAAATGTGCTTGGTTCGTTATTGCGCAGCGCTCTTCGTTTGGCACGTTTCTCCGCTGCTCTTAATCTGTGAATCCTCATTTTTATATTTCCTCTCTTTCCATTCCTCAAAATCAGCTAGATTCTGAGGATTTTTATAAAACTCATATATTGCATCTATTAATAGGTTCATGCGATATCCTTGCACACCGCATCAATGCCTCGGCTTTTCATGATTTCGTGGATCATCAATCTGCCTTTTTGAGTCCATTTTGTGGTGATTTTAGAATCCAATCGACCATCTGAACGTGTAAATGTGAATGTTTCACTTTTAGTGTAACCTTTACCCATTTGATTTTTATATAGAATCCATTGTCCACTCACGTTGCGTTGAACCTTCTCCTCTTCGAGGATTTTATTCAATGCTCTTGCTGTGATATCGTAATCAGCAGCAATCTGCGTTATTGTCAAAGCACTCGTGCTGCTTAGGATTTCATCGACATAATCTCTGATAGGTTTAAACTCAGAAATCTGCTGTTCCTGTGCTGCGATTAGGACTTTCTGCTCGTTAATCACCATATTGGCAATTTTCAAGGCTCTGCCCATCACCTTCTCCGGTGAGTTCCACTCACGTTCTACTTGGATGAAGTATTCTCTAGCTTGTTTGCCCTTCTCATTTCGTGCGAGCATACATAACTGTTTAGCCATTTCGATTGTTAGGTTATGATCTATAACCTCTCGACTCACTTGTCTTTTGCCCTCTAATTGAACTCGGACATTTTTGTCCAAGTTGAAATCAATATGTTCAGTAAACCCATATTCACACATTCTTGAAAACCACTTATGATATGGTGTTTCAATTTCTAGATACATATGGAGATTTCGACCACTTACAAATTGCTCATCTGTTTCGGTGATATTAATAGGAATTAAGTTCATATATCCTTCTCCTTACTTTGATAATCCGTAGTACTACATCAATTCTGTAATGGACACATTAAAGCATTCAGCTAACTTTTTGAGGCTGCTCACATTCGCTGAGTTTTTACCTCGTAACCATTGACCGACAGCCGCTTGGGATAAACCGGTTCTTTTGGCTACTGCATAAGCACTCATATTTTGCTCGTGCATCAATTCTTTAATTCGTTCCAAATTCATTGCTTTATCACCTTCCTTTTGGTAGAATGAAATTACTAAACTTTTACTTAGCAAAATAATAGCATTTGCATTGCTATGTTTTTGCGTTGCTCTGTGATTACATATTACAACGCAAATGCTACTATGTCCAATTAACAGTTTATAAAAATAATTATTTTTTCTTAAACAGAATAAGGTGAGCATATGGCATTCGATAATATATTTGAAATCATGAAGGAACGAGGCCTTACCGCTTATAGAGTTTCAAAAGATACAGGCATCTCACAGGCCTCTATAGCGGATTGGCGAAAAGGTCGCTCAAAACCTAAAATTGATAAACTCAAAATATTAGCTGAGTATTTTGGTGTATCATTGGCATCGTTAACAGGGGAAAGCAACGAAATTGATGATACTCAACAAATACAAGCACAAAATGGATACTATGTAGACAAAGAAACGGCCGAATATGCTGAAATGTTACGCACTAGACCTAGTGCTAGACTTCTATTCTCTGCTGCGAAAGATATATCAAAAGAGGATATGCAAAAGGCGGTCGAGTATATTGAGTTTTTAAAATCTAAAAATAAATAATGGTACCCATCAAAACGTGGGTACCATAAATGGGGAGTGTGTTGTATTGGTAGTAAACATAATTTACTGCGATTTACCATGTGTTAAGGCCGTATCAGAAGAAACGGAAGATATAGATACTCATAATATCTATATAAATAAAAATCTCCCTCATGGTCGCATGAGAGAGGAAATTAAACATGAATTAATGCATATTATTAATGATGATTTTTACTTAGAGGAACACGTTAATCTAGTTGAGCAAATGGTTCGTAGGTCAGATATAGACGATTCGGAACTCGAAAGCATAGACTTTTATCATCATTTTAATGTGTAGTCATAAATAAAGGGAGAATTTACTATGAAAAAATTGATTATCTCATCTCTGATATTATCTATGTTGGCCATTCCATCAATGGCAGAGAGTCTATATGCACCATTCGTGCCGGCCTATACCGCATCAAATGGAGCAGTTGTTAGTGTGAAATCTGATTTGGATGTGATTAATTACAAGGATAATGCTGTAGAGATAATTCTAAAAACACAAATCAATGATCCATCAAAGCCTTATATCACTCGTAAGACTAATCACTTCTATTATGTGCTAGATCCTAGAGGTTCCGGCATCCCATATGCTGTTTTATATCGAGTAGATGGATACACGAACATGGCAAGAAACTCCACCACAGTTTTAGATGGTTCTGTTACACCTACAATGATAGTGCCTATTGTTGAAGGTTCAGAGGAATATAAACTTTCAACATATGCTTTCAAGTTCGCTGTTGAAAGCGGCAAGATGGCGAAAGCGAAGGCAAAGAGTAAATAAAAAAAGGCCCTATTAAGGGCCTTTCTTTCTACCTAAAATAAAATAACCGCCGATGTATACGCTCGGCGGTTATTTAACTGACTATGTCTAATCTTCTATAAAAATTATACAACAAAAAGGAACATTACACAATGAATAGTTTAAAAGCTGTAATATACGCTAGATACTCATCTGATAAGCAACGAGATGAATCCATCGAAGGGCAGATTCGTGAATGCAGAGCCTTTGCAGAACGTGAAGGAATCATTATCACCAATATCTACACAGATAAGGCCCTATCCGCTCGCACAGACAATCGACCGGAGTTCCTTCAAATGATAGAGGATTCAAAGAAACACCTATTTGATTATGTGCTAGTCTATCAGCTAGATAGATTCAGCCGCAGCAGAGAGGATAGTGCTGTATATAAAGCTATATTAAAGAAAAATGGTGTTAAGGTAGTAAGTGCGAAGGAGAATATCACCAATGATCCGGCCGGCATCATCTTGGAATCCGTACTCGAAGGCATGGCAGAATATTACTCCGCTGAACTATCCCAAAAGGTCAGACGAGGAATGACAGATAATGCCCTTCAAGGCAAGGTGAATGGTACACCTACCCCATTAGGGTATGACAAAACAGAAGATAAGCATCTCATCATCAATGAGCGTGAGGCTCGTATCGTGCGAACTATATTCGACCTTTACATCAAAGGCCACTCTATCCCCTCTATATGCTCACATTTAGACTCTAAAGGGTATTTATCAAAGCATGGTTCTAAATTCTCATATGCGGTGGTTAGACGGATATTGAGCAACGAGAAATATATCGGCACAATGCGATGGAATGATATTGTTATAGAAAACGCTATCCCTTCCATCGTATCGAAGGAGATATTCGATAAAGTGCAGCGTGAAAAAGGTCATAGAATTAAGAAAAAAGGTGCTAGGAGCGAGTTTTATAATTTATGTGGTAAATTGTATTGTGGTAAATGTGGAGGACATTATACAGGCAATACAGCCACATCACACACAGGAGCCAAGCATCACTATTACAGCTGCACGAATAGACGAAAACATAAAACTTGCACAGGCAAGAATATCAAGCGTGATATCTTAGAGGATATTATCATTAATAAGACTATCCATATCTTGAATGAACCCAACACCATCGCTCAATTGGCCAAAATGACCACAGAGGCAAGCAGCACGATGCTAGGTGATGCGGAACTTGAATTGAAACGCATTGATGTTCGCATTAAGGAACTACAATCCGAATTAGAGAATTATATGAAGGCAATTGCAAAGGGATTCATATCTGACACGCTACAGGCACAAATCGAGAATGCAGAGGCTGAACTTCAAGACCATATGACACGCAAGGCGAACCATGAAATCAAGGCACAGCCTATCAAATTAACAGCGGAACATATTGAGTTTTTCCTCTACAAAATGGCAAAAGAAAACCCTACCACCAATACAGGCAGAGCGAGGATTCTCGACACGTTTATTCACTCTGCGACCATATATGATGATAGGGTTGAAATAACCTTTAACTACAGCAATGACCTACCCCAATTTAAAGGACAGGTCATTGATGGTTCGTTTTCAGTTGATGTGGTGGTGCAGATGACACAAAAGGCGAACCTTTTCCAATTCCTAAATCACAAATATCCTCTTCGACTGATCATGCCCCTATAATTCACAAGAGCCTACC
>QWBZ01000083.1_pt1 | contig 36039 bp, 35 predicted proteins | sample 1972441 | NCBI WGS metagenome assembly QWBZ01 (sample SAMN09866721, study PRJNA288562) | Human oral metagenome isolate term6_saliva, whole genome shotgun sequencing... | isolation source: mouth | host: Homo sapiens | place: USA: California
CGCGCCCGCATATAGGAAAATACACACGAAATGGGGGACAAATATGCGTATTTGGTAATGTGGAAATGCATTTTTGGTAATGGGAATATGCATATTTGGCAATGTCAGGATACGGGCGCGATGAATCGGCCCCTACGCCTGACGGAATGTTCGCACCCCATTTCGTAGGTGTACGTTGAGTGTTTTGCAGAGTGTTCGCCACGTAATTGGCAGACCGTTAGCAGCTGTAGGGGTCCGATTTATCGCGCCCGCATATACGTAAACACACACGAAATGGGGGACGAATATGCCTATTTGGTAATGCGAATATGGGCAATTGGTAATGTTAGGATACGGGCACGATGAATCGGCCCCTACGCCTGACGGAGTGTTCGCACCCTATTTCGTAGGTGTACGTTGGTGTTTTGCAGAGTGTTCGCCACGTTATCGCAGACCGTCAGCAGCCGTAGGGGCCGATTTATCGTGCCCGCGTATACGTAAATACACACGAAATGGGGGACGAATATGCCTATTTGGTAATGCGAATATGTGCAATTGGTAATGTTAGGATACGGGCACGATGAATCGGTCCCCTACGCCTGGCGGAGTGTTCGCACCCCATTCCGTGGGTGGGTGTTACATTATTAGTAAACCGTTCGCAACGTTATCGCAAACCGTCAGCAGCTGTAGGGGCCGATTTATCGTGCCCGCATATACGTAAACACATACGTAATGGGGAGGGGAAATGCGTATTTGGTTATGGGAATATGCATTTTGGGTAATGGGAATATGCATTTTGGTAATGTTAGGATACGGGCACGATGAATCGGCCCCTACGCCTGACGGAGTGTTTTGTGGTGTTTCGTGGGTGGATATTACATTATTAGTAAACCGTTTGCAACGTATTGGTTATCTGTATGTTACATTCTCACAGAACAAAAGGGTGGTTTTTGCATTGCAAAAGTATGGTTTTTGGCGTGCAAAAAGGGGGTTTTTGATGGACAAAAATAGGGTTTTACATTTTTAAATTGGTTAGAACCGAAACACTGTAAATGGTATAGCGTTTAGAAAACCCAAAAGTTTTGGCGACAAAAACGGAAGATTTTTTGAAGCAAAAAACGCAAGTCTATTTTGGAAAAAAATAGAAACGAACGCAAAAAACAATGGAACGGAAAGGGTGGGGGAGGCGTAGAAAAAAAGCAGGAAAATGGGAATGGCGCAGCAACAGAATTGTTGTTGCAAAACAAAAGGGGTAGTTTTGGGCGACAAAAAGGGAGGAAATATGCTGTAAAAACTATGTACGACAAAATGGGAATATAGTTTTTTAAGGTGTAAAAAGGTGTATAAAGCACTGATACACATAGCAGATAAGAGATGAATTAAAGGCGAATGGCGACAAAAAAGTGAAAAGTTTGGTTAATTGTTTAAGTGTTTCTGTAGTTGTATATATTTATTTTGCTGTACATTAGATATTTATATATAGCATATAAGGTATATTTTGAACAATATTTGTTCCTAATTTGTCGTTCGAAAAATGGCTTATTTTGCAGCAGTTTTGTGGTATGAGTAGCAGAATTTAGGCAATATCGAGGAGGAAAGGTATAGAAAAGTGCGACAAAATAGTAGGGTATCAAAAAACAGAGGTATAGCCATTGTGCGACAAAAAAGGAAGTATGCTTTTGCGAAAGTGGTGCGACAAATTGGGAGAGAAAACCGAACGCAAATAGAAAGTAGGTTTATGGTGTGTTAGGGGGGTAAAAAATGGGTGGCGTTGCCCGGTTAGGAAGACTTCCGAATGCACGCAAACAGAGAATGTAGCAATATGTTTGCAGGGGCTACGGATAGAGTTTTGTATGGTGCGCATCAGGTTGTTAGCAGTGTAATGGTTGTTTGTTATCAGCTGAATAGCAGCCTGTTAGCAGCTGTATGGGCAGATTTGCCGTGCCTGCGTATATATATACGCCCACGAAAGTGAAATTAATGGAGGCAGAGGAGATGAATATTCAGCCACGAAACATTAACGGAGGAGAGGAGAACACGATGAATCTGCCCATACGTCTGGCGGTTTGTGCGTTGCAGAATTGTGGAATGTGTGGTGTAGAATTGTGGAGCTTTAATGGCGATAGTGTAGATTGTTGGTAGCTGACAGACAGTTTGTTGGCAGGCGTGGGGGACGATTTGTTGTGCCTGAATATCGCGAATATTCAACAACGATGTGAGAAATGCGTGCATATAGTTTCCCAAAGTGTCGCTGAAAGGTATTTTTTAGGCATATAAATATTGCTCCCATTGTGTCGTAAGCAATATTTAAGAATGTGTATTCAGCACGTTATCAAGCATTTACAAGTATGTAAATGTAAAAACAGTAATGGCATTCAGCACCATAAAAAACAAATTTTGGTGGGGTGGGGGAGTAGTATTTAGAAACAGAAAGTGGTGTTTTTGGCGCATTTGGGATATGTTTTCGGCGTCAAAAAAGTGAAAAATTCCCATTCTGTCGCCCCTATTCTCCCATTTTGTCGTGCCGAAATGGTGGCGAGTTACCTATTTGTCGTAGACAAATTACGTATTTGTCGCATTCAAATTACTAATCTGTCGCAGATAAGTTCCATATTTGTCGTATGTAGAAATCGTTATAAATTGAATGTCAGATAGTTATCCGTACCCTATATAATCTATTATAATGATTAAGAAAATGATATTCTAAGAGAGACGATAGAGTATTGTTTTGAGTATGAGAGATATTCGTTTCAGTTACAATGATGATTTTAACAAAACGTTTTTGCGACCCTCCCAATTTGTCGCCGATAGGTTTTTGGCGTGCAAGAAGTGGGTTTTTGCGGTGCGAAAGTATGGTTTTTGTAGTGCGAAAAGTGGGTATTTGCGTTGCGAAAGTATGGTTTTTCGTGGGTGTACGTGTGTATATTGCAATTTGTTCGCAGCGTTGTTGCAGACCGTCAGCAGCATTATCGCAATCCGTTCGCATCTGTAGGGGTCCGATTTATCGTGCCCGCATATAGGAAAATACACACGAAATGGGGGACGAATATGCGTATTTGATAATGTGAAAACACGTGTGCGATAATGCAAATGTACGGATTTGGTGAATCGAATATACATATATGGTTATGTGAAATATGTATGCAGTGAAATGAATGTACGAATTTGAGAATGAAAAGAATATGAATTCGGTATACGAATACACAGATTCGGTAGTGCGGATATGTGTATTTGTTTATGTAAGGATACGGGCGCGATGAATCCGCCCCTACGCCTGGCGGAGTGTTCGCAACCAATTTCGTGGAATGTTAGGAACGGTTTTTGGGTTTTAGAAAGTGTCGGACAGCTATAGAAAGTGCATTTAGAATTAGCATAAATATCCAGAAAGTTAAGAAAGAATGGTCGTATTTAAAACTTATAAATATTCCTAATGCGGATATAAATGGCATAATATACAATGTGGTGTTTAATATTTTGATTTGTTTTTGTGGGAATAATTTTCTTCTAAATCCGTTTATTATGGTTGAAGTTTGGGCGATGAACCCCACACCAAACAGTATGTATATGGCGCACCAATATAGGTTGCTCGATTGTAAAAGGGGTTTTAGCGCAAATAAGAGTAGGAAAATGGTGATGCAAATGTTTACCATTAGTGTTGTTTTTTTCATATTCTGTTGTAAATTTTATACGTTTTTTTATGTTTGTATGTTGGGGCATTGTTGTGCGGAGTGCCGAATGATGCAGCGTGTTTTGTAGCGTTTTGGCAGACCGTCAGCAATGTTTGGCAATCCGTTCGCAGCGCATCCGCAATCGGTTTGCAGCTGTAGGGGTCCGATTTATCGTGCCGCATATACGTGTTCGCCACGCATTTGCAATCCGTTCAGAATACATTCACGGAATGTTCGCAACGTGTTCGTTTTCTGTATGTTACATATTCGCCATGCAAAAGTATGGTTTTTGACGTGCAAAAGTATGGTTTTTGACGTGCAAAAAGGGGGTTTTTGAGTTACAAAAGTATGGTTTTTGATTTTTGAGCGTTGCATTGTTGCAATCCGTTCGCCACGCATTCGCAATCTGTAAGCAGCGCATTCGCATCCGTCCGCCACGTTGTTGCAATCCGTTTGCCACGCATTCGCAATCTGTAAGCAGCGCATTCACATCCGTCCGCCACGTTGTTGCAATCCGTAAGCAGCGCATTCGCATCCGTTCGCCACGTTGTTGCAATCCGTTTGTCACGTTTTCGCACCTCATAAGCAGCGTTGTTGCAATTTGTTTGCAATAAAAAAGCCTAAACCTACTATGTGTATAGAAGAGTTTAGGCCACCAAAAATATTATGAAATGAATTAGTTTTATATCTTATTTTGCTGCAATACACTCCACTTCAACCAGTGCGTTCTTTGGCAAAGTCTTTACTGCTATTGCCGAACGAGCAGGGAATGGTTCGCTAAAGAACTCTGCATACACTTCGTTCATGGCAGCAAAGTTGTTCATATCCGATAGGAATACGGTGGTTTTCATAACGTTTGCCATACTTATTCCTGCTTCTTCCAGAATAGCTTTTGCGTTTGTTAGCGATTGTCTGGTTTGTTCTTTTATGCCACCGGGTGCAAATTCGCCTGTTGCAGGGTCTATTGGTAGTTGTCCAGAAGTAATAACCAGTCCGTTAGCTTCTATAGCTTGGCTGTATGGTCCAATGGCTTTTGGTGCTTTGTTTGTGTTTATAACTTTCATAATAATGGTTTTTATAAATTGTTATTATACCCTAATTAGGTGTGTGTGGGGTGCGTTTTTTCTGTCCGCTTCCCTTATTTTATACAAAGGTACTATTTTTTTTATAATCTGCAAATTACTTTCTTACTTTTTTATATCGTATTTTTGGAAATATAGAAGAGTTTATTTCGCGAACCGAAATGGTTATGAAAGTTTAACAAAAAATATTTTTTACGTTGAACATATACTGCACAATGGTGGTTGTATATTTGCACCTGAAACGGGTCGAAATATGGCTAACGATCTGTAGAAGCGTGATTATTAATTAGTTGTGTCTGCCCTTTGGCTACTCCATAGTGGTTTGTGCACGACGGGTTTATTAACCTTAATTTTATTATTTGGCAATTTTAGGTTTTGTGTTTATTAACATTTCCTATGCCGTTAAACTTTTTTTAATTATTATGAAAGTAGTTTCGAAGACCCATTTGGGCAACAATCGCTGGTCTGGCGATGATGAATTGAGGATGAAAGCAATGGTAGCTGCCGATTTTTCGGAGTTATTGAACCACGATTATGTGGAGGGTTTACGGTGGACGAGTACTAAAACCGATTTAGTGGAGCTGTCTCATCTTGTGTGGGAGACGGGTTTGCTGCTCGATTCGCATGGCATTCCAATGAGTTTTTGTAGTATTGTGCGTTGCATTTGTGCTGTGTTGAATGTTGTTCCGCCCGATAATCCTTCGAGTGTTTTAGACAAGTTGCGTCGTAGAAAGAACATTCGTGTGCGTCCTATAGTGGAGCGTTACATGTTGTTGTATAGCGAGCAGGGCATATTGCACCCTATGCGTTTAGACATTAAGCGTAGACGTGTGCGCTATGTGTAGTGTTGTTGTGGGGTGGGGTGTGCGTGTTTGGCACAGTTGCTACGGGTAGTGGCTTTTCTGGTTGCTCGTTTTTGTTGTGCAGCCCCGCCTTTTTTACAGAGCAAAAACCCCCTTTTTGGCGTGCAAAAAGGGGGTTTTTGTTGTGCAAAAGTATGGTTTTTGTGTTGCAAAAAGGGGGTTTTTGTTTTCAGAATGCGTAACAATCACGAAATAAACAAGTTGCGGACGAGTTACGATAATGTTGCGGACGGTTTGCGATGACGTGTTACATATATTATAATAATGTGTCGCACGAATTGGAATGCCGCAACGAACGTTCCGTGAATTGGTTGCATTCGCCCACGAAATTGGTTGTGAATATTCCACGAAACACTCACGAACACCCACGAAATTGGTTGTGAACATTCCGCCAGGCGTAGGGGACCGATTCATCGCACCCGTATTTTTGCATAACCAAAAATGTGTATTTCCATAACCCAAAACGCATTTCCACATTATTAAATACGTGTATTCGTTTCATCGCACACGCATTTTTTCGTTGTCAAATTTGTGTTTTTATGTTACCGAATCTGTGCATTTATTTCACTGAATCCGTGCATTCGCATTATCGAAAACGCATATATTCGTCATTGCGCACGTGTGTTTCACATCATCGAATCTGTATTTCCGTTTGCCATTTTGTGGGTGTTTTCGTATATGCGGGCGCGATAAATCGGCCCCTACAGCTGCTAACAGGCTGCCTATTACGTGGCGAACAATCCGCAAAACACCAACGAACATTCCGCCAGGCGTAGGGGCCGATTCATCGTGCCCGTATCCTGACATAACCCAAAACGTGTATTTACGTTATTAAATCTGTGCATTTATTTCACCAAATACGTGCATTCACATTATCGAAAACGCATATATTCGTCATTGCACACGTGTGTTTCACATCATCGAATCTGTATTTCCGTTTGCCATTACGTGTGTGTTTTCGTATATGCGGGCGCGATAAATCGGCCCCTACGGCTGCTGACAGGCTGCCTATTACGTGGCGCACAATCCGCAAAACACCCACGAACATTCTGCCAGGCATAGGGGACTGATTCATCGTGCCCGTATTTTTGCATAACCAAAAATGTATATTCACATCATCAAATACGTGTTTCCGTTTCACCGCACACGCATATCCACATTATCAATTACGTGTTTTCACATCATTAAATACACATATCCGTTTGCCATTATGTGGGTGTTTTCGTATATGCGGGCGCGATAAATCGGCCCCTACGGCTGCTGACAGGCTGCCTATTACGTGGCGCACAATCCGCAAAACACCAACAAACATTCCGCCAGGCGTAGGGGACCGATTCATCGTGCCCGTATCCTTGCATTATCAAATATGTATATTCACGTTATTAAATACGTGTATTCGTTTCATCGCACACGCATTTTTTCGTTGTCAAATTTGTGTATAATTGGCATCGAATTTGTATTTTTCTGTTACCGAATCTGTGCATTTATTTCACCACACGCACATTTCCGTTTGCCATTTTGTGGGTGTTTTCGTATATGCGGGCACGATAAATCGGACCCCTACGGCTGCTAACGGATTGCGATAATGTTGCAAACGGATTGCCAAACTATTCGTGGTGATACGGTTCGCCCCGTATAATGCTGCATGCGCGGTATAGTTGTTCAACGAAAATAAGGCGTACCATCTGGTGCGAGAATGTCATTTTAGAAAGCGAAATCTTTTCGTTTGCTCTGCTATACACAGCTTCCGAAAAGCCGTATGCGCCACCAATAACAAACACAAGATGCTTTGCTGTGTTCTGTTTCTTTTGTAACCATGCGGCATAGTCTATCGACCGAAACTCTTTTCCGTGCTCATCGAGCAGCACAACCGTGTCGGCAGTTTGTATTTCGCGTAGAATTGTTTCGCCCTCGCGTATTTTTTGTTGTGCTTCAGACAGTTTTTTAGTGTTTTTTAGTTCGGGAATGGTAACTATTTTAAATGGAATGTAGTGTCCAATGCGTCCCACATAGTCGGCTATTGCGTGTGCAAACAGTTCGTTGTTAGTACGTCCCACCAATATTAAAGTGGCTTTCATTTGCTATTTTTTGTAGGCATTTTTGCGTTTAGGGTTCATTGGGAACCACCCTTTTTCTACCCTTTTCACTTGTTCAAACAGTTCTCCTATGCCCCAAAGAAGCGATGCTCCCGTTACGCCAAGTAGTGCCGACCAGAATATATCTGCCACAAACAGAGCCGAAACGCAGCAAACTATGCCTCCCACAAGCCATAGCCACCAGCCTTTTGTGCCAAAATAAAATTCCCATTTCACTACTACGGGGTGTAGCAATCCTATTATAAAAAAGGTGCAAACCGCCAAAATTACACCTTGAAAATATATTTCCATTCTGTTGTATGTTAGTTTTAATTTTGAAAATCGGACACAAAAATACAAAAATAATCCTATATTTAAGGTATATATTCTATTTATTTCTGTATATTTGCACTGTTTAATGCCCTTCAGCACACCCCTCTGTGCAAATGTAAAATGGGGTGGGGGCACCCAAACTATATAGTAATAACGTCCGAGGGACGTAAAAACACCCCTCAATAAAACTATCAGGTAACTATGCAGAACAAAGAACTTATTGCCCAATGCGAGCAAAAGGCACAACAATGGCTTGCTCCTGCTTTCGACGAAGATACACGAAAGGCAGTTGAAAACATGCTAAACAGCGACAACAAAGATGCTCTTATAGAGTCGTTTTATAAAGATCTTGAGTTTGGAACAGGCGGTTTGCGTGGCATTATGGGCGCAGGCACAAACCGAATGAACATCTACACCGTTGGAATGGCTACACAAGGCTTTGCCAACTACCTAAAAATGTGCTTCAAAAACATGCAACAAATATCGGTAGTAGTGTGCCACGACTGTCGCAACAACTCTCGTTTGTTTGCCGAAACAGTAGCCAACATCTTCTCTGCAAACGGCATAAAGGTTTATCTTTTCGACGATTTGCGACCCACACCAGAGTGTTCTTTCGCCATAAGACACTTTAAAGCGCAGGGTGGAGTGAACATTACGGCAAGCCACAACCCACGCGAATACAACGGATACAAAGCATATTGGGACGATGGCGCACAGGTTTTGGCTCCTCACGATAAGGGAATTATCAACCAGGTGAACCAAGTTAAGATAGAAGATGTGCAGTTTAAGGGCAACAAAAACCTTATTGAAATAATTGGAGAAGACGTAGATAAGGCATACCTAAACATGGTAAAAACAGTTTGTATAGACCCCGATGTAATTAAACGGCAGCACAATCTCTGCATAGTTTACACACCTTTGCACGGCGCCGGACGAGTTATTATACCACGTTCGCTACAAGAATGGGGATTCACAAACGTGCATTGCGTAAAGGAACAAATGGTAAAAGATGGAAACTTCCCCACAGTAGACCGTCCAAATCCAGAAATTGCCGAAGCATTAACATTGGGCTTGAGAGATGCAAAGGCATTAGATGCCGATATTTTGATGGCTTCCGACCCCGATGCCGACCGTGTTGGTATGGCTTGTAAAGATAGTAACGGCGAATGGATTCTAATAAATGGAAACCAAACCTGCCTTATTTTCCTATGGTATATCATAACAAACAGACAGGCTTTAGGCAAAATGACACCTAAAGACTATATTGTTAAAACCATTGTAACCACCGAAGTAATTGCACAAATTGCCAAAAAACAACACATAGAAATGCGCGATTGCTACACCGGATTTAAGTGGATTGCACACGAAATAGCACTTACCGAAGGACAAAAAAACTATATTGGTGGCGGAGAAGAGAGCTATGGATTCCTTGCAGAAGACTTTGTGCGCGACAAAGATGCCGTTAGTGCATGTTCGTTGTTGGCAGAAATATGCGCGTATGCTAAGGATAAAGGCAAAACTCTCTACGATTTGCTAATGGATATTTACCTTGAATATGGCTTCAGCGAGGAACATACGGTGAACGTAGAACGCCCGGGCAAGAGCGGAGCTGACGAAATTCAGCAGATGATGCGTAACTTCCGCACCACACCACCTACCAATTTGGGAGGCAGCACCGTGTGTTTGTGGAAAGACTACGAGGCTCTTGAAGCAACCGATGCCACAGGAACGAAAACAAAAATAACAATGCCCGAAAGCAGCAACGTGCTACAATGGTTCTGCACAGACGGCACAAAGGTGAGCGTTCGCCCATCGGGAACAGAACCTAAAATTAAGTTCTACATAGAAGTAAAGGACAAGATGCAAACCGCAGCCGACTTTAAAGATTGTCGTGCACGTGCCTACGAAAAGATAGAAGCTATAAAAAAGAGCCTTAATCTGTAGGCTGTTTTAGTTTCAAAATATCTCCTAAAACCTTTTTTACCCAAAGGTTTTAGGAGTTTTTTTGTATATACGTGGTCAAAATAAGGCGTTTCGCAGTGTGTCTCGTTGTATTATTGGCAGACCGTCAGCAGCATTATCGCAAACCGTCAGCAGCCGTAGGGACCGATTTATCGTGCCCGCATATACGTAAACACACACGTAATGGGGAAGGGAAATGCGTATATGGTTATGGGAATATGCATATTTGGTTATGTTAGGACACGGGCGCGATGAATCGGCCCCTACGCCTGACGGAATGTTCGCAACCCATTTCGTGGGTGAACGCAACCCATTCGCAGTGTGTTTCGTGGGTGTTTCGTGGTGTGTTCACCACCCATTCACCGTGTGTTCGTTGCATTATTGCAATTCGTGCGACACATTATTATAATATGTGTAATGCGAAATGAAAAACCATTCGCAACGTCATCGCCACCTATTCGCCACCCATTTTGTGAATATGCAATGCGTCATAGAAAACTGGGTGTAACTTGTTTGTTCTGTGGCTGTTACGTATTCAGAAAACAAAAAGGGGGTTTTTGCAACATAAAAACCCCCTTTTTGCACGCTAAAAACCCCCTTTTTGCACTACAAAAACCATACTTTTAAAACGCAACAATATTCTTATGGTGGCGCACCTACCATACTTGCCAAATGCAATGCACACATTTTGGCACAACAAACACGCTATTTCTGCTTTGCTAAAACTATTTTGTGTGCCTGCAATGCCCTCTTTATGGACTATCTGGAAACTGCCTAAATACTACCCACAATACTACCCATAAGAAACTTGATATGCCTTTCGCTATGTTGTACCTTTGCAAATGTAAAACAACAAACGGTTTTCTAACAACCAAATGCTACAAAAACGCTACAACATATTTATATATATAGTTAGCCAAAAACGTAAAAGCATAAAAACAAAACTATAAAAACATATAACGAGACAAAAATATGAAATTAACATTAGACGACTATTTATCGCCCCACTTCACAGTTGGCGAGTTCTTTAGATCGGGAACTGCCATTAGGTTGGGCATAAACAACACACCCGATGCCTATCCCGACGAAGGCATTAGCACCGAAGAGGTGGTTGAAAACCTAAGAGCACTGTGCACAGAAGTGCTCGAACCACTACGGCAAAGGGTGGGGCGGGTGATTATAACAAGTGGATACAGGTGCAAAAAACTAAACAAAGCAGTGGGCGGAGTGTGGAACTCGCAACACCTAAAGGGCGAAGCTGCCGACATTTTTGTGCCTAACACCGAAACAGCAATGCGCTATGGCAACATTCTGGAACAGCATTCGGCGGTGCAACAACTATTGTTAGAACCGCTCGGAGCTAAGCAAAAACGATGGATTCACGTGGGATATAAACGACAAAAATAGGACTTTCGGCGACAAATTAGGAACAAATTTGCTTGCTAAATATGTTATGCCGATACACCTTATTATATATAACGCAAAACATAGGTGGGTAGTCTGCCTATGAATATCAGTTTTATTTTTAAATTTTTATTAACCTTTTAATTCTTAAAAAATTATGGCATTAAAGTACAAAATGTACCAATTACACACTGCAAAGCACAAGTACAACAATTATTGGTATGCCCGTGTAGCCTATATGGGCACCTTAGACACTCGCCAATTGGCAGCTCGCATTAGCGAACGATGCACCGTTACAGAGTCGGACATACTTGCTGTGCTCAGCGCTTTGGTAGTAGAGATGACGCATAACCTGCAAAACGGAATGCGAATAAAGCTCGACAACTTCGGAACTTTTAAGCTTTCCATCAGTTCAAAGGGCGAAAAGGAACGCAAAGACTTTATTCCTGCAAAGAATATAAAGAAAACTCGCGTGCTGTTTCAACCGTACACACGCGTGGGAGTGGACAATTCGCGCTTTAAAAGCTTCGTTACTGGTGTGCAAGTAGAGGAACTTACCGCCTACAAAGGTAGCCGAACGAAAAAGAAAGAAGGCGAAACCACCGGCGGAGGAACTAATCCCAGTGGCGGACAATCGCACCCATAAGTAGCCAATGTTGCCAAACTTTGCTAACCTTAAGGGGCTTAGGGTCTGCCAATAATGGCACTAAAAACCAGAGAAACCAATGTGCACTGCTTGCTAAAAACAGTTGCAAACAATGCAAAAACAGTGCTGCGTGGTTTCTTTGGTAGTTCCAAAAACACACAAAAATCTTTTTATTAACCGTTTAAAACCGTAAAATTATGAACAAAGACAAATGGAAATTCATTGTACAGTTAGTTCTTTCAGTGCTCACAGCCATAGCAACCACGCTGGGAATGGGGTCGTGCAGATAAGCAAAAAATACGCATAGAGCGGACGAATGCTATCTGTGTTGCGCAAAAATCAATAGAAAACACATTGCAAAAACACTCATCAAACAACTTAGAATATCGTTTTCTAATCAGTTATAATGATTATATAGCAATGTGTAAACAACTGAAATACAAGGTCTTTTGGCACATAATAACCGACAAAATAGTAGGTTAGAGCCGACAAGAAAGGAAGAACGCTTCGACAAGTTTGTAGGTTTTGTGCGACAGAAAGGGAATGTACACACGAAAAAAACGACACATTGGGAGGCAGGCAATTACCAAAACGGGAGTTGCTTGCCTCTTTTTTGTGTTTCGGGCGTATATTTATGGAATTTGCATGGTGTAGCAACGGTTTTCGTGTAGTATGTGTTCTGTTTGTTGGTTGCTATATTTTGGTAAAACCAAACTGTGGGCATCGCATTGCACTTTTATCCTTTTTGCATAACAATTTGGTAACCAACGTGTTGCAAAGTAGTGGCAACAAATAGGGAATATGTACAGAAACGCATTGCAACGGTGTGGCAACAAATGGGGAATATGTACAGAAACGCATTGCAAAGTAGTGGCAACAAATAGGGAATATGTACAGAAACGCATTGCAACGGTGTGGCAACAAATAGGGAATATGTATAGAAACGCATTGCAACGGTGTGGCAACAAATGGGGAATATGTACAGAAATGCATTGCAACGGTGTGGCAACAAATGGGGAATATGTACAGAAACGCATTGCAACGGTGTGGCAACAAATGGGGAATATGTATGGAAACGCATTGCAACGGTGTGGCAACAAATGGGAAATATGTATAGAAACGCATTGCAATGCTATGGCAACAAATAGGGAATATGTATGGAAATGCATTGCAACAGTGTGGCAACAAATAGGGAATATGTATGGAAATGCATTGCAACGGTGTGGCAACAAGCCGAATAAAAGTATGGAAAGGCATAACAAGCAAACTGCGACAAGAAAGTAAAAAACTCTATGTTGTGAGCAGAAACACTTAGTTTCGACGCTCGTTTAACATAACTTTTCACTTTTTTGTCGCAGTTTATATATTTATATAAAGGCAAGCAATGGGGCGAAATGTTTGTAGAAGTTAGTCGGTTGAAGGTTGGTTTAATTATAGAAGCGTCTTTTTGAGATCTCCAATGCCTGCCTTTTATTAGTGTGTTCTCTCGCTTTAATGTTATGGAACACGTTTCGTCCCATTCTCATTTAGGCACTCCTATCCTTCATCTTTGTTATTCTCATTTTCATCTAACTGGCGTATGCACCTCTCGCAAGGTATTTTAGCCATTTGCTAAACCAATGAAACCTTACGCTTAAGGTAGTATAAATCTAAAACGTCAAGGCGTTTTTATTCTTTCGCAAGCTATTTTCGCCTTTTTCACTAAACCATTATACCTTTCTATCAAGGTATCCCAAATTTTCTTTTTGTGGCAGCTTTACCATCTCACGAGGGCTTAGTTGCCTTACTATTTAAACATTACTATTCTTTAATTTAAACATCATTATTTCTTATTTTAGGCACTTCCGCCTTGTTTTACGACATTTTTTTCGCCTTTTTTCGTAGGCAGTCGGCACATATTCCCTTATAGTACAGCTGGGCATCGTCTATTGTAAAGCCTTCAATTGCACTACTTTGGGGCATTGGCGGTTGTGTATCGGGCATATCAAACACACGTCCGCACTCTTTACAAGAGAAGTGAGCGTGCGGCGTTGTGGTACCATCGTAGCACACATGGTGTTCGTCTATGGTTATCATAAGTGCTCCGCCCTTCTCCGAAAACATTCTTAATGTATTGTAGATGGTGGTGCGACTCACTGTTGGGATGCGTTTTTTGAGTTCTACAAATATATCGTCGATTGTTGGGTGGGTATGATGTTCCATCAAATAACGCATAATCTCTATGCGCTGAAGCGATGGGCGTATACCACAATCGAGCAGCTTTTTATAGGCTGGATCTATGTACATAATTTACTATTGCATTTAAATTCTCATTGCAAAGGTATATAATTGTTGTGGAAATACCAAACAAAAAACAGTTAAAATTTTCTGTTTTACTTACTAATAAGGATATAAAAGCGAACAAATTACTACTTTTTTGGAAATATTGTGTAGTTTTTCCATATTCAATACTATATATTTTGTATTTTATAAACGTTTGTTTTGTGTTTTTTGGGCATATTGTTCTGTTTTCTCCACAGTGTTTTGCCACTGCGGTGTTGCTATTTTTGTGTTAGGAAAGCGGCAAGATTGGGTGGTGCAGGAAACGTTTTGCAGTTTATGTGTTCCATTTGTTGTAGTCCGCTTTCGGTAATTCGGCATCGTTGGCACCGGCTATCGTGTTTGCAAGTGTGGCGTTCCAGGTATCCTTTTCGTTCGAGAGCGGCTATTACTTTCGATGCGTTGGAACGTGTAAGACCCATCTCACTGGCTATTTCGCCAGCGAGAAGGGTCTCTTTATTAGCGAGCATGCACAGCAACATAAGTTCGTTTATGTTTATGTTGAATGTGTTTTCTAATGCTCGTTCAAATTCTATTACTGCCCGAAAGATGCTGTGCACTTTGTGAATGCAGTTGTTATCCATACGCTTTTGCTATGTTTGGCTTATTTTAAAAGCGTTTCTTTAATCATCTGTTCCAGTTCGTTTTTGGGGTGAGCACCTACCGACATGGTTGGTTTTCCGGTTTTTGGAATAAACAAAAGCGATGGTATTGAGCGTATGTTGAATAGTGCTGAGAGTTCTTCGTTCTTGTCTACGTCTATCTTATATACGTCTATTTTGCCGTCATACTCCTGTGCTATCTCTTCAAGAATAGGTGCTGTGGCTTTGCACGGACCGCACCAAGTGGCATAAAAGTCTACTATTGCAGGTTTGTCGCCTTTAAATTTCCATGTGTCGCCTGCGGTTTTATAGTCCATTATCTTCTCTCTGAACATTGCTTCGTTCATTTCTATTACCTTCATATTTGTTCCTTTCTTTGTTTTAACCGTGTTTGTTTGGTTGTTGTCTACTTTGTTTTTTGCTGTTGTGTTGCAGCTTCCAAGCGTGAAGACTGCGGCTACTGCGAGCACGAAAATATTTTTTTTCATTGTTTTTTTACCTATTTCGTTCCACATTTGTCGTTTTGCTCTCTTTTATTATCCTTTTCACTATACACTAACGTCTGCTATTTTGTTGTGGCTTTTTGCGCCGTTTCTGTTGTAGTGGACGCTGTTTTATTATACATTCTATATGTTTCCATTGGAAACTAATGCAAAGTTAGGCATTTTATTTGTACCTTACAAATTTCCAATGGAAATTATTTCGCTTTATAACTTCCTTTAACTTATATTGCCATCTATTGGCTATTGCGTTGCAAAAGTATAGTTGTTACGTTGCAAAAGTATGGTTTTTAGCGTGCAAAAAGGGGGTTTTTACAAGGTAAAAAGGGGGTTTTTACACGCCAAAAACCCCCTTTTTGTTTTTCGTTAGTATAACAAACACGTTGTTAATGTGTTACGAATATTCCGTGAAATGGTTGCGAACATTCCGTCAGGCGTAGGGGACCGATTTATCGTGCCCGTATCCTTGCATTATTAAAAACGTGTATTTCCATAACTAAATACGTATTTCCACATTATTAAATATGTGTTTTCAAATCACCGAATATGTGTTTTTACATTATTAAATATGTATATTCATTTCACCACACGCACATATCCGTCCGCCATTTCGTGGGTGTTTTCATATATGCGGGCGCGATAAATCGGTCCCCTACGGCTGCGAACGGTTTGCGATAATGCTGCTAACGGTCTGCCAAAATGTGCTAACAGACTGCCAATTGTACAATATATGTGCGTTATAATGCGGTGTTTGTGGGACATAAAAATAGGAGAAGCGCAGAACACTTTCGTATTTCTACACTTCTCCACAACGCATTTTATAAGAAGATACTTGGGAAACTGTGCCACAATTTGGCGTGTGGCGTGCCCCAAGAAAGTTAGGTGCTTATGTTAAATTCCACCAACTTGCAAACTAATTGCCCATGTAAACAGGGCGAATGCTGTACATAGTACGTTTTGCATTTATGGCGCTCTTGGTGTAACCGGGCATTACTTCGTTGATGGTAGTTACCTGGAATGTAAACGCTGCAGCCTGATTTTCATTGCTTGTACTGGCATCTGATAGCCAATATGCACCCCAACTGCCTGGTTTATCTAAGTGCATAGCACTCTGACACATACCTGCCATAGGGAAGAAAATGCCCTTTTCGAAATCGGCTTTCGTTAGTTTTCGCAACAAACCGTTCATATTCATAGGTGCAGCAGACTGGTTTATTTTTCGTTTCTTGTCGCCATTAGCATCTAATATCCAACCTTTTTTATCGCCTGAAATGGTAGGGTCGAAGAACGAACCATATATAACGTTGCCACTATCGTCTATGTAATAGGCTATGAATTGTGCTGTTGCTTCTGCCAATTTGTTGAAATCGTCCTGTGAAGGCATAGCCCATTTGCCATCAGAAGCATACGCTGCCAAGTCGCCAAACTGTTTATCGGCAGACATTTTACCCTTTTGGTTGCCCATTGCGGTCCAATATGTGTTCGACAGAGCACTATTATAATCGTGTGCATGTGCTATATCGCCCCAACGATAGTGGTCGAATTTTACATCGTTAGTGTTGCTTGGCAGTTGCTCTCCCACCAAAACTACTTCTGAAAGAGGGTAGCTAGATGGTTGCATATAGAAGTAAGTCCATGGTGTTTTTGCCAAATGGTAGCCGTCTTTCCACCCTGCCGATGTTGCACCGGGCGTATATTGCAAGTTGTATTTTCCCCATTTCACGTTGTTAATTTCTATGTATGGTTTTGTAACATTCACCGTAAACGGGTAGTATCCAGCGGCTTCTATCTTTAAAGGCTTAGACACTATGTAGGTGTAAGTGTTGTTGTCGGTGGTTACGATGGTGAAAATAGGACTGAAGTTGTTATCTGCTAACACAGCAACATCAAACTCGTTGCGAGCTGTTTTTGGTGTAATGGTGATGCCAGAGTTATCGCGTTCGCTTATAGAACCTGTTTTTAAATTGAAGGTTGCCGTGCGAGTTATGCCGTCAATGGTAAGCGATTTTATGTTTGTTATGGGTGTATCGCCATTCTTAAAGTCGAGATGTAGCACAGCATATAGCTTTTTCATTTGCACGTTTCCCGTAGCTTTGCTGTTTAAAATCTTAACATTTTCTATGGTTCCCCAGCTATAATCGAAGTTGCTAAGGGTAGTAAACGTACCATCTTGATGTGCTTTTACAGTGTTTCCATTCTTCGATAGTTCGTTGTAATCCATACTAAGCTCAACCGTTTCGGGATTTCTACCGGCATAATTGTATCGCAATGGGTAGAACACGGCAATGTTGTCGCCCTGTTTACAGCCTACATTTCCTTCCAATTTTTGTTGGTTTGCCTTAGTTTCAGCCGTAATATAGTCGTACCCTTGTGGGGTAGTTAGGTTGTAGGCAATAAATTTGTCGCCGTCTTCCCATTTGTTTCCGTCCATCAAACTCACCGTAGAGCGAGTAGAAGGAATATCTACCGATAGCGTACGCTTTGCTGTTACATCAGGGTTAGTAGCGTCTTGCGTGTTGGTATCAGTCTCAGTGGAGCACGACGCCAATGCTCCCGCTGCAGCACATAGTAATGCGCTGAATACAATTTTTATGTTCATAAAGTTTGTAAGAATAAGTTTTGTTTTACAATTCCATTATTTCTGCATCTTTAAAGTCGCGTGGTGCAAACTCTTTTGCCGGGCTACCGAGTGTTTTTCCCGGTTGTATTTCGAAATTTTGGTTACTTACTGATACACCAGAACCTGCTAACAATTGGCATTCTGTGCTAACTGTTGTAACCTCAATACATGGTTTTAAATACTTCTTCATCGCTGTTTTAATTTACAATCTTTTTGGTTTCACATCTTTTTTTTGTCCTATTCGCTAAATAGGGGGTACTAAATAGTCCTACTATCTATAGCTGAATTGAGTTGTAGAAGAAAGTTTGTGTTGTGGCAAAACACACTTTCTGTTGGGCTATTTCTCTCCAATTGCTGGACAGAATTTGTTAAAAGCGCATTAGGCGCTAATTCTTTGCAAAGTTATTATATTTATTTTAGATATGCAAATATATGTAGATAAATTATGTAATTTATATAAATATGGTTTTGTAGTAGGTGTGCACGAGCGTTATGTTTAGGTTGTTTTTTGTGTTTTTTGTGTTTGTTGCAAGTTGTTGGTTGTGTGTTTGCAATTTGTTTAGAATGTTATGGCAATCCGTTTGCAATGTTGTTGCAATTTGTTCGCCACGCATTCGCAATCCGTTCAGAATGCATTCACGTAATGTTCGCAACGTGTTCGTTATCTGTGTGTTACATATTCGCCATGCAAAAGTATGGTTTTTGCACCAGAAAAGTATGGTTTTTGGCGTGCAAAAAGGGGGTTTTTACATTGCAAAAGTATGGTTTTTGTTTTTTGAATGTTGGGTTGTTGCAATTTGTTTGGAATGTTATCACAATCCGTCAGCAGCATTATCGCAATCCGTCAGCAGCCGTAGGGGTCCGATTTATCGCACCCGCATATATATATTCGCAACCCATTTTGTGTGTGTTTGGTTGATATTAAAAGCGTGCAATGGCAGCTTTGCCCTTTAGCAAAAATGGTTCGTTTAAGATGGCTGTGCAGTGTTTGTCTACTGGTTTGCCGTTTATTTGGATATTGCTGAGTGCAAATACCACCGTATTTTTGCTATTGTAGAAATGCGCATCGTGCATTATGGCAACATCAACGTCTATGCCGTGCCGCACAATAATGTTGAAATCTATGGCGTGGGGAGTGTTTTCTGATGCCACAACCTCGTCGCCTTCGAAGCAATAAAGACTGTTTGGCGAAAGCAAAATGCGTTTGTTATTTTTCAGCAACGTTATTTCGCCCTCCAAAGGAAGTATGTATCGTGTGAAACCAGAGAAGTTTGAGAAGCTGCTTTCCGTTTGTTCTATAATGGCAGACGATATGCGCAGGTTGAAACAACGGGTAGACAGGTTGCCATTGGAAGGACTAATGAAAACCTGTCGGGTGGTTCCACCCTTCCATTGGGTAGTTTCGTATTGTTCGGGAGTGATTATCTGCATAGTTTAAAAATACAATTTTGTTTAATCGTAGTAAATGTTTTGTAGCCACAAAGGTATATACAAAATTTGGAAAACACCCTTTGTAGGGGTAGGAAAGTGTGGCAGATGCTTGCCATTTATGGTGAAATGTGCTATATTTGCAGTGGAAAAAACAAACAAACAAAAACAGTTTGCACAGCTTAAAACACAAGCAAGGCGCACCTAAAAGGGGAGAGTAGCCACACGGTGTGGGCTGTGCTGCAACAAAAAAACTGTATTTTTACACAACAATATAATGGGAAGAAACAAGTTTTCGGATACCGAAATAAAGGCGATAGCGAAGCTTTTACGACTAAAGAATGCAGGAAACCGACACCAGCAAAAGCTTGTGCGCCACGATTTAAGGGTGGATTATGAGTTTAATATCTCCGATTTTAATCAGCCCGGAAAGGCTTTTGGCGAAGAAGAACTGTACGAAGCCATACAACGAGGTGCCATTAGCATTTTAGACGAACGTACCATTGCCGACATGAAAGCGAAGCGAGCACGCAACAAGGCACACGATGCGGCACAAAAAGAAGCGGCTGCTATTGCCACAGGCGAGGCTACCGACTGGCGTAAAGCTATGGAAGAGTGGGAGGAACAAACTGGCGAAACACTATAGAAAACGTGTCGCCCATTTTGCAATAAAGGCAAAAACAGCAAGACGGAGACATATTATAAATATCTAAAATTTATCTTCTTAACATCTAAAAAATGTGCTATAACACCTAAAAACTATCGAAATTAGGAAGAAAAATAGTATCTTTGTAGGCATAAAACAAAGACAAAGCGAAAACAATGGAGAAACTAATAGTAAACAGTTACGATGAATTTGCAAGCTTTTTAGGCAAGAAACTCGGTGAAAGTGAGTGGTTAGAAGTAAATCAGGAACGCATAAATTTGTTTGCCGATGCCACTTTAGACCATCAATGGATACACGTTGATACAGAAAGAGCAGCCAAAGAAAGTGCTTATAAAACCACTATTGCACACGGATATCTAACACTTTCGTTGTTGCCATATATGTGGAACCAGATTATTGAGGTGAATAATTTGAAGATGATGGTGAACTATGGTATGGACAAAATGCGTTTTGGACAACCTGTTCTCGTGGGTTCGCGCATTCGTTTGGTATCTTCTTTGGAAAGCATAGAGAACTTAAGAGGTATCTGCAAGGCAGGTATTAAGTTCCAAATAGAGATAGAAGGTCAGCGCAAACCTGCTTTGGAAGGCATTGCAACCTTTTTGTATTACTTTGTATAAGCCACAACCAAAAGCTAAAAAGGTAGAGGGGCTTGGGTATCATAGGGGGTTCTAGGAATACTAGGGGTTCTAGTTTTCCTAGGAAACCTATCAAAAGCACCACCCCAAAGCACCCTTTATGCCTTACCTTCTAATATTTGCTGTGCGTGTTGCACCTGTTCTGGTGTAGGTTCGGGTATATCTTTTAGCGTGTACGGTATGTGTAAGTTTTCCCATTTGTATATTCCAAGAGTGTGATAGGGTAGCACTTCAATCTTCTCAACGTTGTTAAGCGATGCAATAAACGTACGTAGTCGGTGCAAATATTCGTCGCTATCGGTAATGGTAGGCACAAGAACGTGTCTTATCCAAATGGGTTTACCAATTTCAGATAAGTATCGCGCACAGTCTAAAATATTGTCGTTGGGCCAGCCCGTAAGCTTTTTATGCTCGTCAGAATCGATGTGTTTAATATCGAAAAGTAGTAAATCGGTATACTTCATCAGTTCTTCGAACTTCTCAAAGAACACTCCTGTACGACGGAAAGGCTGTGCCGATGTATCGAGACAAGTGTTTATGCCCTGCGCTTTAGCCTTTTTAAAAAATTCAATAAGGAAGTCTATTTGTAGCAAAGCCTCTCCTCCGCTCACCGTAATGCCCCCTTTTGTACCCCAATAGCTTTTAAATCGCACAGCCTTAGCTAACAATTCGTCAGCCGTCATTAGCTTTTTCGACTTACTGTCCCATGTATCTGGGTTATGACAATAACGGCAACGCATAGTGCAACCCTTAAGAAACACAATGAAACGAATACCCGGTCCGTCTACCGAACCAAACGATTCAATGGAGTGAACCCTTGCTAACGGTTCGCCATTAGCCCATTCCATATTCTTTGTATTATACTCTATAGTAGGTGTTTGTTCTGCCATAATGTCCTTGTAGTTATTTGTTTGGTTTACAATATTCGTAGTTCAGCACCCTAACAGTGCGCCTTTTTGTGTATAAAAAATAATTGGACTAAACGTGTCAGCCCAATTATTTCTCATAAAATACAAACTATATAATGTCTTAATATATTCAATATATAGAGCTGCAGCTTACATTTTGCCGTGTGCCTGGCGTGCTATTACGTCTTCTTGCTGCTCTCTTGTGAGGTCAATAAACTTAACAGCGTAGCCACTAACACGTATTGTAAAGTTAGCATACTCCTCTTTTTCGGGGTGTTCCATAGCATCAATGAGCTTCTCAACACCAAAAACGTTCACATTTAAGTGGTGTGCACCACGACTGAAATAGCCGTCCATAACACCCACAAGTGTGTTTGTGCGTTCCTCTTCGGTCTTTCCTAACGTGCTTGGAGCTATGGTTTGTGTGTTAGAAATACCATCGAGTGCATACTCGTAAGGTAGTTTTGCCACAGAGTTAAGCGATGCTAACAAGCCATTTTGCTCTGCTCCGTACGATGGATTAGCACCTGGCGACAATGGAGCACCGGCAGGACGACCGTCTGGCATAGCAGGTGTGTACTTGCCATATACCACATTCGATGTAATGGTAAGTATACTTGTGGTTGGTTCAGAGTGGCGATATGTGTGGTGTTTCTTAATCATTGTCATGAAAGTTTTTAGCAACCAAACAGCTATTTCGTCGGCTCTTTCGTCGTCGTTACCATAGCGTGGGAATTCACCTTCAGTCTCGAAATCAAGTGGGAAACCAGTTTCGTCGCGTACAATCTTAACCTTTGCATACTTAATAGCACTAATAGAGTCTACCACATGGCTGAATCCTGCAATACCAGTAGCAAATGTTCGGCGCACATCAGTGTCTATAAGAGCAAGCTCTGCTGCCTCATAGAAGTACTTATCGTGCATATAATGGATAAGATTAAGCGTATTAACGTATATGTCAGCAAGCCATTCCATCATGTCAATAAACTTAGGCATGAACTCTTCGTACGTAACTATGTCGCCTTCAATAGGGCGATATGCTGGTCCACATTGCTCACGAGTCTTATAGTCTATACCACCGCTTATAGCGTAAGTAAGGCATTTTGCGAGGTTGGCACGTGCTCCGAAGAATTGCATTTCCTTACCTGTTTGTGTGGCAGATACACAGCAGCAGATTGAATAATCGTCTCCCCAAACTGGACGCATCACCTCGTCGTTCTCGTATTGTATAGAGCTTGTCTTTACAGAAATCTTTGCTGCGTACTTCTTAAAGCCTTCTGGAAGAGCTGGAGAGTATAGTACGGTTAGGTTAGGTTCGGGCGATGGTCCCATGTTTTCGAGTGTATGGAGGAAACGGAAGTCGGTTTTTGTAACCATAGAACGTCCGTCCATACCCAAACCAGCTACTTCTAGTGTTGCCCAAACGGGGTCTCCAGAGAACAATTGGTTATATGATGGAATGCGAGCGAACTTAACCATACGGAATTTCATTACGATATGGTCTATTAATTCTTGTGCTTCGTCTTCGGTTAATGTACCTTCTTGCAAGTCGCGATTGATGTAAATATCGAGGAAAGTAGATATTCTTCCCACCGACATAGCGGCTCCGTTTTGTGTTTTAATGGCAGAAAGATAGCCGAAGTATAGCCATTGTACAGCTTCGCGAGCGTTCTTTGCAGGGTTAGAAATATCGTATCCGTATATTTGTGCCATTGCTTTGAGTTCGTTCAAAGCCTTTATTTGCATTGAAATTTCCTCGCGCAGACGAATAATTTCCTCTGTCATTACGCCATCACCACAGTTCTTTAGGTCTTTTTTCTTCTCGTTTATAAGGAAATCTACACCGTAAAGAGCAACGCGGCGATAGTCGCCCACAATACGACCACGCCCGTATGTGTCTGGCAAACCTGTAAGAATGTGGTTGTGGCGCACTATTTTCATTTCGTCGGTATATGCATCGAACACACCGTCGTTGTGGGTTTTGCAATATTTTGTGAATATTTCGTGTAGTTTTTCTGATGGTTGATAGCCGTAGGTTGTGCATGCTTGTTCTGCCATTTTTATACCACCGTATGGCATAAAGGCACGTTTCAGTGGTTTATCGGTTTGCAAACCCACTACCTTTTCGAGGCTTTTAAGGCTCTCGTCTATATATCCTGGTCCGTAAGCAGTAGCACTTGACACTACTTCGGTCTCCATATCGAGTACGCCTCCCTTAGCACGCTCTTCTTTCTGAAGTTCTTTTAGTTTGCCCCAAAGCTTATTTGTTGCTTCTGTAGGCCCAACAAGGAAGTCCTCGTTGCCGTCGTAGCCAGTGTAATTTGCCTGGATAAACTCGCGCATATTTACCTCGTCAAGCCACTTTGTGCCTGAAAAGCCTCTCCATTCTTCTCTCATAATAGTATTGTAATTTAGTAAATTATAAGGCTAAACGCATTGTATGACGTGAAGCCCATTATCAATTCTCTATTTATTTCGGGTGCAAAGGTACTTTCTTTCCATATTTATGACAATACTTACTTATTGGTATTTTGCATTGCACATGTTTTGTTAGATGTGCAAAAATTAGCCTTTTTAGGGGTGTCGATACTCATTTGTAGGTATGTGGGGTATTCTATTGTTGTGTAAAATGCCATCTTTGGTTTACAAAACAAGGGGTTTGTAGATGTTTACATGCTCATTTATAGGTATCATTACACATTGTTTTATAATTCTTTTTTATTGTTCTAAACTTTAATTTTACATATTTACGAATTGTTATTGGGCATTAAATAGTAAGAAAAGATACCGTTCGCATTTTGCGCAACAATAGTTTGTGTTTTGTAAGAGTGGTGTTTAAGAAAACCAAAAGTATGTTTTTTGCAATCCGTCAGCAGCGTTATCGCAGTTCGTCAGCAGCTGTAGGGGTCCGATTTATCGCGCCCGCGTATATATATTCGCCACGTATTCGCAATTCGTTCAGAATACATTCACGTAATGTTCGCAACGTGTTCGTTATCTGTACGTTACATATTCGCCATGTAAAAGTATGGTTTTTGCGTTGCAAAAGTATGGTTTTTGGCGTGCAAAAAGGGGGTTTTTGCATTGCAAAAGTATGGTTTTTGTTTTTTGAATGTTGTGTTGTTGCAATTTGTTTAGAATGTTATCACAATTCGGTCGTAGCGAAATGGAAATCCGTCAGCAACATTTTGGCAATTCGTTAGCAGCCGTAGGGGTCCGATTTATCGTGCCCGCATATACGAAAACACCCACGAAATGACGAACTGAAATGTGCGTGCGTTGAAATGAATATACATATTTAATAATGTAAATACACATATTCGGTGATTTGAAAACACATATTTAATAATGTGGAAACACATATTTGGTTATGGAAATACACGTTTTTGTTTATGTCAGGATACAGGCACGATGAATCTGCCCCTACGCCTGGCGGAATGTTCGCCACGCATTTCGTGGGTGTATGTGGGTATTTCACGGATTGTTCGCCACGCATTCACGGTACGAATATGGTATATTGGGGTGGTATGCAAAGCCAAAACCTCTAAGGGAACTATGAGAAATGCCCACTTCTCACAGCACCTTAGAGGATAAAAAAATGAAAGAAAAAAGCTTTAAAATGCCTTTAACGTCTGTTTATTTCTTCACTATTTTCTTGCCATTAACAATATATATGCCCTTTGGCAGAAGGTTTATGTTGTTAGATAGTCGTCGTCCGTCTAACGAGAATACCCCTTGTTGTGCAGTTTTTGTGTTAGTTTCGAGCGTAGTTTCTATGCCTTGAGTATTCTCTGGAGTAATTGTAACCCAGTCGGTTACCGGCTTTTGGTTGTCTCCATATAGCGAGAAGTACGAGTATCCTTTCTCTTTATGTTTCTTCCAAGTGCTGTTTTGGGGTTCTGTAATCTTGCATCCTTGAAACTCAGGATACTCGTCCCATAGCCAACAAATACTTCCGTAGTAGTCGTCTCCCTCTAATCCATTACCCTTTGCCTTAAGATTGCATCGGTCGAACTTCCAAAAACCGCCATACAAACCTGCCACTTCGGCTTCCACTTCCATAGTGCATTGGCTTATGGTGATATGTCCCCAGTTGCCAATACCCATCAAACTTTCTAAGTCGTCCGTATCTGTTCCACCTTTAATAGTAAGTTTTCCATCGCCAATAAATGTAATATCTCCATCTAATTGGTTCATCATACCCATGCGTTGTTTTGATTTTAGGGTATTGTTTCCAATGAGCTGAATAGTCATACCCGGCAAATTGGTAACGAGTGGTATCTCTTCGTTGGTTTCGATAGTAGCATTTTCCAGCGTAAGAGTTTTGCTTTCGGGGTCGTACTTCACGTTTCCGCTTACTCCGGTAATGCTTGTTAGGTTGTTAAAATTGTCGGAAGTAACCTTTGTATCTCCTATTTGGAATCCATAAGCAGTTTGTGCTTGTATGGTTTTAGGGCCTACAAAGAGTGCAACAATCAGGGCAACAGTGGCAAAGCACATGTTTTTGGTTAGGTTAATTCTCATAGTTTTCATAGCCTCTCTGCTAAAACTCTTTCGGAGCAACACCGTTTCAGAGGCGCGGGTGTTTAGTTTTTATTCTGTTATTCTCTCGTTATTATATACTACTATGTGATATTTTGCAAATTTAAATCTTTTATTTCATATTGTCAAATGTTTTGTAACATTTTCTTATTCCTACCTAATGTATTTCCCCAAAAACATTATGTGTATGGCGTTGTGTGGGCGAGTGGTTGGCAAAATTCATAGTGGAAACGTTGGAAACAAATGGCAACGAATACAAGAAATATATAAACCGAAAGCGGTTAGAGCGTGAACGGTATTGTAGAAAAGGGTAGAAGAGGGCGAGAAAGTTGTTCTTTTTATGTTGCCCATTTACCTGAATGGGTAGTAACGAGTAACTCTCTGATAGTGAATAAGTTTACATATCGTTAGCAAAAGTATGGTTTTTGGCGTGCAAAAACCCCCTTTTTGGCGTGCAAGAAGTAGGTTTTTGCATTGCAAAAGTATGGTTTTTGTTTTTTGAATGTTATGTTGTTGCAATCCGTCAGCAATGTTATTGGCAGACCGTCAGCAGCCGTAGGGGTCCAATTTATCGCATCCGTGTCCACGAATACCCCGAAATTATATTGCGTATTTATGCCGTTGGCGTTACAATTCGCATCATTTCGACATATCAAAACCATTTGGGTTGGCTTGAAAAACGGGCACGATGAAGCTGCCCCTATGCCTTACGTATTGTTCGTTGCCATACATTTACGCAATAAATGGATATTGCGGAATGTTCTCTGCCATATATTTTGCACCATAAACAAATGGTATGGTGTGTGCGTTAGTGTGTTTATTGATGTCCATTTACGATGCCTCTTGTGTGAATAAACATACTAATAACCACAGAAAATGAATATAACCACATCTGAAAATACACAAAAATAAAAAGGGAACACAACCTAAATTGTGTCCCCCCACCGTTTTCTTAGTGTTAATTAAATTTAGTAATGAAATACACGGTGTACATTTTACCCCGCTCTGCCATGCTTCTTAGGGCGCGGCATTTCCTTTTTTGCTTGTTGTTTTTATAGTCATTGAGAGGGCTATGCACCACTTCTGTTAGTTATCTTAGCATTTTTAAGTAAGCTGAAACACCTATTGTACCTACTGTTTCTACTTGTTTTAGAACATATAGTATGCCTTGCAAACTGGTGTATGTATGGCTTTCTTCAGGGGTATAGCACACCCAAAGCACCATAATGCCATCTTTTAAGAGTCTCAAGACTACCCAACACGCCTATTTCTTAGTATCTTTTAATTGGCTGCAGACTCTGTTTTTATACCAGCGAACATAGTTTGGTTATAATATGAACGTAATTTTTGTGGTAATCAAATACTGTTTCTGTTGTTTTCAGATATCCATAAACGAATCTGCAGAGTAGCTGTTTGTGTCTTCCTAACCTTTTTTTTGTATTCTCGAATAGCCTTTTTCGTTTTGCTTCTAACACGTTTGTATGTTGCTTTCAACGGTTTTCCGCCTTGCTTCTAACAACTTTCCGTGTTGCTGCAAACGGCTTTGGACATTGCTGCGAACATGTGTTTATGTAGGTTGTAACACGTTCTTAGCTCTTTCCGAGTACATCTTTGGCTTCCCTCAGACACTCTTTTGTTGTTTTTTAAATACTCCTTTCGCATTCTTCCGCCCCTTTGTTGTGAGCCTCCGAACACATTAAAATTTTTAAATGAACACTCTTTACTTCTTTGCGTACACTGCTTTTGCAGTTGGTTCGCTTTAGTTTTCTTGTCCGAAAAACACCCTTTTGTGTTCTGCGAACATAGGTTTCGTGCTACTCGAGCTAGCTAAAACCTACCATGTAGTGGTATTTCAACTTAATTTTTGTACGGGCAACTCATCGCAATAGCCACGACGTTGTGTTGTCTTCGGGCTTGTTTTGCCCTCTCTTTGTACCGTTTCGTGCTCTCTTTTATTATGCCTTCTTGGTTCGAAAACCCCTTTCGAGGTAATGTGTAGAGTAGCGTTCGAAACACCTTTATATATATACTAGATTTAACAAATAGTTTTGTCTACCTCTAACATGTACTGCAAAGATAAGGCATTTATTTGGTATTGTCAAATAAAAACAACTTTTTTTTCTCTTTTTTTTACTGTGTACCCAAACAGAACATTAGCCTTTTGAACGATGATAGTACGGTTGTTATACTCCGATTTATTGACAAACGATAATTAATTATTGAGAAATAGTACCATTGCTTTATACTTTTCTCTAAATAATTTGCAGGTTTATAGAAAATAATAGCTACTTTTGTAAGCGAAAAATCTATCTAAATTAAAATCTATACTGAATATGAAGAGAAGTGTAATAGCTGCTTTTTTGCTGTGCTCAATGGGTATACAGGCACAGAATGTAAAGCTTCCGTGGACGCAAGAGTTCACCAACGAACAATCGTTAGACCGTTTTACGGTGATTGATGCCAATGTAGACGACCAGGCATTTAAGTTTAGTAACACAGCTTTTGCTGCATCTTGTGTGCGCACGCAAGACGCTAACGACTGGCTGTTAAGTCCTGCCATACCCCTGAAAGCTGGCAAAACCTACGAACTTTCGTACACCGTGAGTGGCGAAACTGCCAATGCTACAGAAACATACGAGGTGAAACTGGGTACTAACAAAACCGTAGAGGCACTAACAAAAACCATTGCTGCCAAAACAAATGCCCCTGCCGACTTTATTGAAAAACAAACCGTTACGGTGTTGTTCTCGGTTGATAGCGATGCCGAATACTATTTGGGGTGGCACTTTAACACCGAAATGCAATTAGAAGCAGGTGCTTTAAACATTTATAATGTGGCACTAAAAGAGAAGCTTGGCAATGGTGTTCCAGCAGCAGTTGCCAATGCTAAGGTTACACCAGCCCCCAATGGAGGACACTTTGCCGATATTTCGTTCACCGCTCCAACACAAAATCAGGCAGGCGCAACACTGTCTGCATTGTCTAAAATAGATATTTTTAGAGGAGAAGAACTAGTGAAAAGTTTTGCAAATCCCACACCGGGAACTACTTTAAACTATACCGATAGCAATGTGCCAAACGGCAAAACAACCTATAAAATTACACCTTTTAGTGCCGACGGAGAGGGTGCTTCTACCGAAATAGATACCTTTGTGGGGATTGATATACCTGCTGCCGTGCCAAAACTAAGCTTTACTTATGCTAACGGAAAGGCACATATAACATGGGAAAAGGTGGCTACGGGTGCGAACGGAGCATACGTAAACCCTGAAAACATTACCTATACGCTGCGACGTGGTAAGGCTACCGAAATAGCAAAAAACCTGAAAAGCAACACATTCGAGGACACTCCACCTGCTCAAGACGAACAAGAAGCATTGGCATACGTGGTTTCTCCGGTGAACGAAGCTGGCGAAGGAGAACGCACTTACTCTAATATTGTTGTTACAGGAAAGCCTTATAAGCTGCCCATAAACGAATCGTTTGCTAACGGGAAGCTATCTTACTTCTGGTTGGTAGACTACAATAAGCGTAGCAGATGGACGCCTTTCCACGACGAATCGAGCTATTCGCAAGACGGAGATGGTGGATTTGCTGGTTTCACACCTATGGTAGAAGGCGAATGGTCGGTATTAGAAACAGGCTTAATAGACCTTAATCAGGCTACCGACCCTATGATATCGTTCTACTATAAAACCCATCAGAACTCGGAAGATGTATTTAATATATGGGTATCAAAGGACTATGGAACTCCCGAAAACATTGCTACCATAGACTTAGACAATACTAATTTGCGCGAATGGATTAAGGTAGAGCTTCCTCTAAAGAAGTTTGTGGGGGCTAAATTCGTACAAATTGGATTCGATTATAAGGGCACAGCCTACAACAGTAATATATATATAGATAATGTGAAAATATTCGACCGCAAGGCGAACGACCTATCTATAAAAATGAAAGAGGCACCCGGAAAACTGCGAGTAGACTATGCTGCTAACGTAACTGTTGCGGTTTCGAACAACGGTTCTACACCTGCAACAAACTATAATATAGCTGTTTACAATGGCGAAACACAGTTGGCTACAGCAAAAGGAAACACCATTGAACCCGGAAAAACTGCCGAAACAACACTCACATTCACACCACAGCGCAACATTGGCAATGCGGTTAATCTATATGCACGCATAGAAGGCAATGCCGACGAGGACCCAACAAACAACGTTACCGACACCGTTAGTTTGCAAGTGGCATATCCTGTGTATCCAACAGCTAAACAACTGAAAGCCACTGCCGGGGCTAAAAACACCCTAACATGGGTTGCTCCCGATGCACAACGCACCACAGACGAGGCTGTTACAGAGAGTTTTGAAACCTATCCAGACTTTACTCGCACTGCAATAGGCGACTGGTTGCTATACGATATGGACAATCACACCGTGTATGGATTTAACGAAAGCACCTTCCCAGGTATGGGAGAACGACAAGCTTGGACGGTTTTCAACTATTCGGCAACCACTCCTGCCAGTGGCGAAGCATGGAAAGGACACACCGGAAACAAGGTTCTTATTGCCTTCGGAGCACCATACGCCATAACAGAAAACTGGCTGGTATCGCCCGAACTACCAGGTAAGGCTCAAACAATAAGCCTCTGGGAGAAAGCATTCAACGGCACAAGCAGCGAAACTTATAACGTTCTCTACTCAACAGAAACCTTCAATCGTGCCGACTTTAAGGTGCTAAAAGATAAGCACGTTGTGCCTACATCATGGACAAAGTCGGAATATGCACTGCCAGAAGGCACAAAATATTTTGCCATCGTGGCATCGAGCACAGACGGATATGCTACACTCATAGACGATATAAACTATCTTCCAGCATCGTCGGCAGCCCTTCAGTTGTCGCTTGTGGGCTATAACATCTATCGAGATGGCATAAAAGTGAACGCCACACCCGTACCAACCACACAGTTTACCGACGAAGTGGGCGGTGCACACACCTACAACGTAACTGCCGTTTACGACAAAGGCGAAGCCCGTTTCTCTAATTCGGCAGAAGTAACCATAGCCGATGGCATAACAGAAGTGTCGGCAAACGAACACGAAACCAATGCAGATGCTCCACGTTACGACCTCTCCGGACGTCGTGTAAACGCCAACTACAAAGGCATTTACATAACAAAGGGCAAGAAGCACATAGCAAAATAAGCCATAACAGTGCTGCAATGGAGTAGGGAAAAAGTAGCCAGCCATTTGCGAAATTGGTCTGACAGCAATTAAATAATGTAGAAAATTCAGCATTAAATAATAGTCAGCCATTTGCAAAATTGGTCTGACAGCAACGAACTTCAATTAGTTTGGTGTTCCTATTCCCACATTCATAAAAAACAGAAACCACCCTTTTGCTCGTTAAAAGGGTGGTTTTTGCGTTGCAAAAGTATGGTTTTTGTCGTGCAAAAAGGTGGTTTTTGCATTGCAAAAAGTAGGTTTTTGTTTTGCCAACAATAAACATTCGTGGAACAATCACAATATTAGTGTTATACGAACATTACGTAATTGCAAATAGTTCGCCACGTAATTGGCAGACCGTCAGCAGCTGTAGGGGCGGATTTATCGTGCCCGCATATATGAATGTACCCACAAAATGGCAATCCGTCAGCAATGTTTTGGCAGACCGTTCGCAGCTGTAGGGGCCGATTTATCGCGCCCGCATATACGTGTACACCCACAAAATGGGGAAGGGGAACGCATATTTTATAATACGAGGATACGGGCGCGATGAATCGGCCCCTACGCCTTGCGGAGTGTTCGTTGGGTGTTTCGTGGGCGGACGTTGCATTATTAACAATCCGTTCGCAATGTTATTGGCAGGCTGTCAGCAGCTGTAGGGGCCGATTTATCGCGCCCGCATATACGAAAACGCCCACGAAATGGGGAACGAAAACACGTATTCCATGAAATGAATGCATATATTTAATAATGTGGAAATACGTATTTGGTGAAATGAATGTGTGTATTTAATAATGTGAATACACATATTTGGTTATGGAAATATGCGTTTTTGGTTACGTCAGGATACGGGCACGATGAATCGGCCCCTACGCCTGGCGGAATGTTCGCAACCAATTTTGCGGAATGTTCACCACGTAATCGCAAACCGTTCGTCACGTATTTCGTGTGTGTTCGCCACACATTTATTGCTTGAATATGATGTATTTGTAAAATAAAAAACTTTTAAAAAAATTTGACTTATCAGTTTTTTTGTTTATCTTTGCCATATATCAGAATATCTTTGTTACGGTTGTTTGCAGTGCAATAGTAAACTAAAGTCTGGTGAATGTGAGCATAGAGTAACCAAAAATGCTATGATAGCTTACTTTTTAAGAGAGTTATTTAACTGCTAAATTAAGGAACTAAAAACTTTATTACAATGAAAAAAGCATCTTTATTAATGTTATTACTATTCTTTTTCTGTGGTATGCAGGCTGACGATGTGAAGCTTTTAGGCGACGACACCTATTCTTTGGCTATTTCTCCTAATGGGAAATACGTTGTAGGATATAACCCATCGAAAATCCGATCGGGGGTTGGCACAGAGAGTTTCGTGTATAATGTGGGTAGCGGAGCCCTAAAATGGATAACAACCGATAGTTCAGACGATTGGAAAACCTGTGGAATGTTTAGAGATGTAAACGATTTTGGAATGCTATGTGGGTCGGTAAAAGATTTAGAACACTATATAGATTTCTACGGAACAACCGCTCCTACCAACATAGCAGCAGTGTTTGAAGATGGAAAAATAGTGAAATTGCCTTACGGCGACTTAGATATGAGTAAAATAAAACAGCACGAAGATGGCACGTTTGCAACATCACTATCTAACGATGGAAAGGTGGTTGTGGGCTATTGCAAATGTTCTAACTTTGCATTTGCCTATCCATTGAAATGGACGCGCGCAGCAAATGGCAACTGGAAAATGGAGAAGTTGGCACTACCATCGGGCTACGAATATGGTATAGCCATTAGTGTATCGGCTGACGGACGCACTATTGCAGGTTTGGCAATGGGTAGCGGACAAGCCATAGCGTGCTATTGGATAGATGGAACGTGCTATACGGTGAAGTGTAAAGACGAAGATGCCGAGCTGGCAAAGCTAAAACAGATGCGTATGATAGATATGAGTGCTAATGGAAAATACTTTATTTTTTCGCTTTCGAGCCGCTCAGACTATCGACTTTTCGAGGTAGAGAAAGGCACATACCGCATTTTGCCCACCTTTGAAAGTAACGAACAGATGCGCATACCCACTGTGGCAGACAATGGCGATGTGTTTGGCGCAATAACGTATGATGCTTTTAGCATGGGCGGAATGTCGTATAGAAACTTCTGGTACCAGTATTCGTCTGACAGAATATTCGATTTCACCTATTATCTTTACCTCTTCAATCAGCAATTAAGGTTGCCATTTCCTTTAAACTACGAGGCTCAGGCACAAGCTTTTCCTGCTGCAGTGTCGGCAGATGGCAACATTATAACAGGTAATAAAGACGTAAATGTAGCGTCTGGACAAACTCCCAAGGCATGGATAGTGGGCGTAAGCAAACACGAAATAGAAATTCCTGCTACACCAAACAAACCCAAAGCAACATCAACAGGACTGCATAAGGTAGAACTTTCGTGGGAAATGGAAAAAGAAAAATATAAGCAATTAACACTGAAAGGATATAATGTGTATTGCGATGGCGATAAAATAGTAACCCTGAACGAACTGAAAAACGAAATGAAAGTAACATTAAACGATGTTTATGCAGGCTATCGTAAGTTCGCAATAGAGGCTATATACACCGATAAACAGGGAAAAGAATTGCTTTCGCCACGTTCAAATCCTAACGAAATAGCTATTCCAGAAAACTATTCGTTCCCACTTTTCGAGAATTTTGAGCGGAGTTCGCTACAAGCAAACTACTGGACTACAACCAGAGAATATGGCGATTTGGCTGACACCGAATGGATAGTGGCAGCCCAAGTGGGACACATGGGTACAATGGGACTAACTTCTGGTGCGTGTACACTACAACCTTATTCATCGAGAATGATAAGTAGACCTATTGATGCAACACACGTGAACAATGTGAAATGCTCGTTTTTGGCACTTTGTAACGAAGAAAACGTACAAGGAAATAAGGAACCCGACCTAACCAAAGACACACTTAGCGTAGATTATTCTATAGATGGTGGCAAGTCGTGGAATGTGGTTAAAGAGTGGACAGTGAAAGAATTGCCACACTTAGAAGGCATTCTTACATTCGATTTAACAAAACAAGTGGCAGGAAAAGTGTTCCAAATACAATTTCGTAAACACGGAAAAGGTGGAGTAAGCTATTATTTCTATTTAGACAATATTATGATAGGGAGCGGAAATAACGTAGATGCACCCGAAGGATTTACAGGAAAAATAATAGATAACAACGTGTTTCTGATGTGGAAAAACAATAAAAATAGCTATCTGCTGAACTATCTTTTCGAACCAGAAGCACCCGGATATACGCTCGGAAACGAAGGAAACGAACTTATTGGAGCAAACAAATTCACACCAAACGAACTGACTCCATATCATGGAAAGTACTTAACATCGGTAACAACCTACCTTAATTATTACGACGATGTGGACGAAGAGAAAGGCATTCATGCGGCAGTTGTGGTGTTTGAAGATGGAAAACTTGTTTGCGAACAAGAGATAGAAAACATTAGTTTCAACGAAAATATAACCCAAAAACTTAATAAGCCCATCAAAATAGACGGTTCAAAAGAACTAATTATAGGTATTAAAATACACGATTACGATGCCGACCAGATACCTCTAACCTACGAAAGCTCCACATATTTCGTAGCCGGAAAAAGCGATATCTACTCTGAAGACAACGGTAAAACATGGCAAACAGTGCACGACTTTTATGGAAACGACACAGAAAAAGGCTCTTGTTGCTGGCGAATAACAGGTAATATAACCGATAACCCAGACGATGTTGTAGAACAAGAAGACGATGGACTTGTTGGGTATAACATCTTTCGAAATGGCATTCAACTGAATAATACCAGCATTCCTTGCGAATCTACACGCTACATCGATAGAAAACCAATAGACAAAGCAGAATATATCGTTGTGGCATACTACAACGATGGGCGAGAATCAACACCAACAATACCATTCATTGCCAATTTAACCAACGAAATAAAACCAGTAATAAACAAATCAATTCTAACAATAAACAAAAACGAAATAAAACTAAATGCAAAAGGAAAACTGAGTCTATACGCTGTAAACGGACAGCTAATAGCCAAAGAAAAACAGGGCGCCATTCATTTAAAAAGCATTCCATCAGGCATTTACATAGTAGTAATAGAATATAATAACCAAAAACTAACACAGAAAATAATTATCAACAACTAAAAGAAAAATAGATAATCAATAACAAAAAAATGGGGCACGTTTGCTTTGTGCCCCATAAAAGTTTCTACTAAAATACAAAATGCTCCTCCTATATAATACCAAATGTCCCTCTATATACTGCCGAATGTCTTCCTATATACTGCCGAGTGTCCCCCTATATAATATAAGGTGTAAAACAACACCACCTGTTAATGAACCTAAAAAGATAGCATCTGCTTATCTTTTTTCTTAGAAAAGTTTGGTGGTTATTATTTTTTGTCATACCTTTGCACTCGCTTTTACGGCAAGCAGTTTATCTGTTAGTTGTTAATAAGGCATCGTTCTTTGAAAAGATTTACATAGACAGAGAAGTAGTACAA
>QWBZ01000137.1_pt1 | contig 35371 bp, 38 predicted proteins | sample 1972441 | NCBI WGS metagenome assembly QWBZ01 (sample SAMN09866721, study PRJNA288562) | Human oral metagenome isolate term6_saliva, whole genome shotgun sequencing... | isolation source: mouth | host: Homo sapiens | place: USA: California
TGGATTAAAAGAGGGTAAAACAGCAATTGATTTATTTAATCAACAATATAATGGCCCTTGTTCAACTAAAATTGTACAAGAAGAAACGATACCTTATGAAAAAAAGGCTAATTCATGGTGTTGTTTGGATAGTGATGGTAATGGTACATACGATCATAGTACATATGATGGCTATTTAAAGCTTAATCTTGAAGAATTACCATTACCTTGTCGGGCTGTCTTAAACTCAAAAGATAATAGTAGTGTGACATATACAATCTTAAGTGAGGCCGACCCTGATGGAAAAACTGATATAAATGATGCAAGAATAGCATTTTTTGGAAATAGTGAAAAGAAACAGCTTGATGGTTATATCAGATATTATCTGTTATATGAGAATATGTTAGTTGGTGGTGATAATGGTTTAACTCATGGGAAAAATAAACCCGGAGTTTTATGTTATGTGCCTGCAAACGGTGAATATGTTATGAATGTAATTGATGGTGAAGGAAATCAACATTCATTTAATATTAATATTAATGCAAGTTATTTGACGTTTGATAACGTTGAAGAAAAGTTTGCACAACCAAATAATATGCTTCTTTCATATTATAATCCAAAAAATATTAATAATAACAATCCAAGAGATTTACGAATTGAAAAATTCAAAAACATTGCTTTATCACCTAATAATATAGATGGAATGAGTAATGTTAATGATGGTTCATCAATTCCAAATATTAAACGAGTTAGTTTGACAGGTAATGATAAAGATCATAATAATAATAACTTAAAAATTAATCCAAATGAAGAGGTTAAGTTAAACGGTACTATTTGCCTCTATAATCTATATTATGATGATAAAAAACTCGATAATTTTATTATAGAAGTTGAAGCTGATCAAACTGATGAAGATGTAAAATGGTACAACAAAGAGACAATTAGAACGTTTTTTGACCATACGGTGAATATAGAGAATTATAAGTTTGAAATAGTTGGTGATGAAATTAAACCATCTAAAGAAAAAAAACCAAATTCTCCAATTTCTCCATATTTTTGTTACGATGAAAAACTTAATATGAAAGTGGGTAAAGATAGTAATGATAAAGATAAAGGTGGCATAACTGTAAGATGTTATGTTATTAAATGCCCAAAAGGTGGTGTCAATTACACAGTTACTGTTACCCAAGTATGTGAAGTAGATGGTAAATATAAGAAGACGCAAAATGTTATTGAACGTAAAATTATGGTAAGTGAACCAACACCATATAAGCTCTTTATAAATGGTGCTGATTATGACATCTTCAAAAATTTCAAGACAGGATGGAAGTTAAGTGAAAGCGACAAACTTCAAATTAATGGAGACCTTTATGATAATTTTCCATTTAATGGTATTGGTGATATATCTAAGATTGAGGGTTGGCTTAATATCTCTGATGTGAATAATAAATCTTATGATTGGAATGAAGATATTGAGAAATATGTAGACCCTGATGAAAATAATAAGGTTTATAAGAAATTAAAAGAGGGTGACATTCTAAAATATGAAAAATATGAATATAAAAATGAAGATTTTGAAAAGGAAGAGATTTCAATAACAATTTCACAAAATGATGGTTATTTTGGCCGTTATGTAGAAGAGGCACAATTAGAATTGTCAAAATTAAATGAACCAATTGAACCGAAACGCCATGATTTTAATGATGAAGAAAAATATGCGTTAATCTATTCCAAGTGGAACGTTAAGCACCAAGAATGGGAAAAAAATCATAAAAAACTACTTAAAAAAGTTCAACCATTACTTAATCGTTTAGAGTTCATTGAAACCATGAAAAAGGCTTTTTGGCTTCAAAATGAAAATGAGGATAGTAATATTACATTTACTGTACAAACAGATGATAATCCGTATGATGTGTGGGCTTTGTACAATGATGAGTTTGTTAGTGAGAAAAATGAAAAATATCATGAAACTAAAAGTAAACAAAATGGTGACCGTACAAGTTGGATTTACACATCTAAACAAACGGTTGTTATAAACGGTGTAAAAGTACCTAATATCACATCATATAATAGTAAGGATTATGGTATATCTGAGGATAGTGTTAGACAGGGTGATGATATGAAAAACACTTATGGGAAGTTTAATACAGAAACTAAAAGTGTTGTTAAAGATGAAAAGGGGTACATTGCTTTTGCTCAAGATAATATTGCATCAAAAAATCCTGATGGTGGTAGCATTAGTATTAAACCGCCATATATTGTAGCTTGTGTAAATAATGAAGGTAAAACTAAACCTGCAAACTTAAGTGGTGATAAGTTTTTTACCAAAAAGACAAATAAATATGGTTTAACAAGTTATACATTTGGCAATAATGATAATGATAATGAACATGGTTTTATTTCAGATGGTAAACATGAATTTTTTCAATTCTATATGATTGATAAGATTTTCAGTGCTGACATTGTTTGTTGGTCTTATATGAATAATATACCTTATTTCATGCCTTGGATGCCTTATGATAGTAAAGGTAATGATGCGGCTAAATTGGGACAAGTTATTAAAACCGAAGGAATTGTGTCAGGTATTATCAACAATGGTATAACGAACAAAACAGATTACATCGATGAAACCGGTGACTTTAATGAAAGATTAATCTTTGAAGAAGATACTGTATTGAAGACCTATAAAAACGATACAGAAGATTCAATCCCAACAAGACGTGCAATACTGAATGAAAAGCCGAAAACTGATGGTAAAGTTAATGATGATAAAATATATGTAAAATATCGTCATGCGACAACAGATGATGTTGAAGATACTAATCAATACAAATTAGTACCAAATAGTGAAGGTGAATTAACATTTAGTGATAAAGATGGTCACGTTAAAACTTCACGCACATTATATGGTTCAATGAATATTCGAGTTAAGGATAATTCAACTGAATTAATGAATGTTATTAAATCATTCTTTACCCGTTATACTTATGAACATAATATATTAAATGTAAACGTAGTTAATGGTGATACTGATAATCCAATTACGTATTATATTTTCAGGGTAAGTATGAAACATGGTGATAAAAATAATAAACTTTTATGGTATCCTTTGAACTCTTTTGAGGTTAAAAAAACTGATGATAAAATCAAATATCATTTAGAATGTAATGAAAAAGTTGAAAAATGGGATGGTACAAAAATAAACGCTTCTCAGTTCTTTAATAAAAATACTAATGATATAGTGTTTAGGGATAAGAATAGTAATAATGGCCTTGTATGGATGAATGCCTTCTCTAAGGTTAAAAGAGAAGATTCTAATGGTGATACAGTCTATGACGTAAAAAGAGGTTATGGTAATACGGGTAGTTTTGCTAATTTAGATTTTAAACCATACTTTGTGGTTGCTGTAACAGAAAATGGTTGCCGTGCTGTTTCTCCTGTGTATGACTTTAATAAAGTATACTATATCATGGGTCTTGTAAACATTAATGGAAAACACATTTTACGTATTGGCTTGGTTTATGTTTTAAGAGATGCAGAATATAATGATGTTAATAAAATGGATGAACATGATGGATATAAAGCAAGTTCAATAAGAGAAATTAATTATTGTAAACTACCACGTAACTATTATCTTACGCAATTTAATTTTACAATGGATTATTCAATCTCTAATGGTGATGTTAATATTAAAAAAAGTAGTTTCAACTACTAAACCTACAAATGCTGAGGATGCTACAGGTAAACGTAATGTGGCTTTCCAATATAAAGTTGATGAAGAAATATATGATAGTGATGGAAATGTGACAAAAGTGACTAAATGGTTCAAAAATACTTTCTCATATAGTAAAGAGGAACTTGAAACATTTGATTATGATCCAAGAATCCCTCATTTTATGAAATATGTGGATAAGGTTTTAAGTGAAAATGAATACAAGTCTCTTAAACAACTATTTAGTCGAAACCAAAATAAGGTAAGAGAAAATGCAAATATTACTGTTACTGATGTTGTTGGAATTAAGCATAAGTGCCGACTTCATACAATTGTTGCTGAAAGTGATGGTAGAAATTGGAGAAACTTCATTAGAATTCCAAAATGATTTTGAAAAAGAATGTGACTTTAGAAATAAAAGTCACATTTTTTTTGCTTTAAGATTTGGTTTTACAAAGACAATGTAGTATAATTAAAATATAAATAAAATAAACCAGGATATAATATATTATTAATTAATATTATTATTGTTTTATTATATTATTAATAGTGTTTAATTCTTTAATAACTTAAAAAATTATGGCAAAATTTAATGAAAAGAAGGTTGCAAAGCAACCAACAGAGAAAAACTTTATGGGTGAACTTGCTTTCAAAATGAAAGATAAGGAAGAACTCATTAGTACAGTAATGACAACTTTTCTTCAGAATAGTTATTACGAAAAAGAAGAAACTACGGTTAAACGTATTCAAGAACTTTTACAGAAGGTTGATCCGTTGTTTGCTGCAAAGTTGGCAATCTATGCTCGAAATGAAGGTAATTTGCGTTCTGTTACGCATCTAATTTCTGCCGATATTGCAAAGTATGTTTCTGCACAACCTTGGGCAAAACGTTTTTATGATAAGATTGTTGTACGTCCTGATGACATGTCGGAAATCTTGTCTGCATACGCACATCTTAACGATATGGAACAAGACGATATTAAGAAAATTCCAAACTCGATTAAGAAGGGATTTAAATCGGCACTTGAAAGACTTGACCCTTATCAATTGGACAAGTATAAGATGAAAAATCGTAGCGTTTCTATGATTGACCTCATTCGACTTTTTCACCCAAAAGGAACTGAAAAAAATAAGGAAGCATTTAAACGTCTTGTAAAAGGTGAGTCTCTCGAAGGTCTTTATTCAACAAAGATTTTAGAGAAGGAAATGACCAAGGCAGGACAAATGACAAAGAATGCAACTGAGGAGGAAAAGATGGATGCAAAACGTGATGCAATTACATCAGTCATTGAGAATATTAATGGTATGCCAATTATGAACCTGCTTCGTAATTTGCGAAATATTATTCTTTATGCTCCTGATAAGGTTGATGAAGCATGTGCTCAACTTCGCATTGAGAATAAGATTATCAACTCTCGTCTACTACCTTTCCGCTTTGCAACGGCATATGGTGAAATTGAAAAACTTAACTATGAAGAAAAAGATGCTTCAACTTCAATTGCATTTGAATCAGACAAAAAAGTTAAGTCTCAAACTCGTTCAACATTCGATAAGAATAAAGAGAAAATTCTTGATGCTATCGAAGACGCACTTCAATATTCAGTAAAAAATATTCCTGAACTTGAAGGCAATGTTGCAATTCTTATTGACCATAGTGGCTCTGTACGAGGTGATTCGGGTGGTTCTTCTAAAGTTTCTGCGTTCTCTAAAACATCCACAGCAATGATTGGTAACTTATTTGGTTCAATGATGGCATACCGTCAAAAGAATGTTTATATTGGACTTTTTGGTGATAAACTAATTAGTGTTCCTATTGACCGAGAAAAGAAACTGCTCGAGTTCAATAAGATGACCTTTAACGAAGGTGATAAATGTGGTGGCGCAACTGAGGCAGGTATCTATGACTTTATGCGTAAATGCGTAAAAGAAAAAAAGAAAGTTGATAACATTGTTGTCTTCTCAGACTGCCAAATTGGGGATGGTAAAAGTTCACGTGGTTTTACACCTTGGTATGGTCACTCAACAGGTGATAGGGGTTATCATTTTCATGAACTATTTAATGAGTTCAAGAAACTGAATCCGAATTGTAATTGGATTGTTGTAAATCTTCGCCAAAGTGGTGGCACATCAGTGTTTGATAGATCTCAAAGAATTTTGAACATTGCAGGTTGGTCAACAAACATCTTTGATGTGATTAAGACGCAGTGTAAAGGTTGGGATGCCGTTATTAAAGAAATTGAGGCAATTGAAATCTAAGGAAATGACAAATGTTGGAAAAAATAAAATTTTCCAACATTTTTTTTATGTTTATATGCTATTTTTGAAAATTAGATACTATTTATTATTATGCTGACTTGTAAAAAATCAAGTTAAACACAACATATATCCAAGAAATAAAGTGCAATAATTAGGTAACTAAACTTTGTGCTTTATTTTTTTATAATATAGATTTGGTTTATTCGATGTTAAGTAGTATAATATAAATGTCGAAAGGAAATACAGATGGTTAAAACGGTTTTAGTTTGATAAAACTAATGACTTTCGATAAAAAACGATAAATATATTTGGAATATAACAATGTAAGTAGTATAATATAAATGTTGATGTTAAATCATGAAGATAGACTTAGACAAATTTGAGTTACTCTACTATCTTGAAGGATGTGCAAGAGGAAGTCATTTAAGACAAGGAGTGTGGAAACGTCTTATCGATGAATTTTATGATAAACTGACAATACAAGAAAGGCTGTTCTTATTTCATTATTCTGTAAGAGATTTATGGCAGATTTTTAATGAACCTTATTGTAGTGGTAGTTTTCATTATGGCAAAGATGATTTTAATATGTTTGTTTCAAGATTTAATCCATATAACAAATATAACATCACTGTGTCAAATGATGGTTCAACTAAAGTATTTGATTGTTTTTGGTTTGACGGAAAATTTTATACAGGATTTAATCGCTTCATTAATAATGAATATATTAAAAATGTTGAATGGTCAGGGAAAGAAGATTCTGAAATATATGAAAACAAATATGGTCATTTAAAAGGTGAGGTAGAAAATAGAGTTGCTCTAAGCCCACCTTATGAAATTGGAAAGTGAACCCTGATGGTGATGGGGGCAACCTGCTAAGTTGTTTCGTTCGGTAACACGAATGTAGTTCGATTCTACCGCTTTCCGCAATTTAAGTTGTAAAAAAATATTTTTTTAAATGAAATAAAATATGAAAATAGAATTAACCCCAATTGAATTACTAAAAGGAATTGAAGGCTGTGCAACTTTTTCTCGTACGAGTCCTGGGTTGTGGAAGCGTTTAGTTGATAGCTTTAACAATATGTCATCTGAAGAGCGTATGGAGTTGTTTCATCGTTCAGTGATTGGTTTACTGACAGATTGCTGGTATCATTTTAATGGACCAACTCGTGATGGTGAACCACGTTATGGCAGAGATGATTTTAATATGTTTATTTCAAGATTTAATCCATATAACCAATATAGTGTTGAGGTGTCAAATAATGACTCAACTGATGAATATGAATGCTTTTGGTTTAATGGAAAGTTTTATAGAGATTCTAATAGTGTAATAGACGATAAGCATATTAAACACGTGAAATGGTGTGGTAAGGAAGATTCCGACCTTTATGAAAACAAATATGGGGAAACAAGATCTAAAATAGATGAGAGAGTTGGGTTAAAGCCACCATATGAGGTGTGAAATTATAAACTGAACTATAATGGTAATTTGCTAAGTTGTTTTGTTCAGTGATAAGGATTTATTTAGATTCTTGCGTTCTCATGTGTGTAGGTTAAAAAGCATTTTATATTATTACATATGATTTACAAAAAAACACATAATAAATTTGGAAATTCGAGCAATATGTAGTATAATATAAATGTAAAGAGATCTTTAAAATATTGCAAACAAATCGTAGTGGTGGTAGTTAGCGTTACTTCGAAGATTAGCTCAGTTGGTTAGAGCACAAGATTTAGGGACTTGATGTGGTCGGTTCAAATCCGACATCTCCGCGCTTTAATAAAACGCTGCTAAATATTCCCTACGATTAACTTATAACAACGTTGTGTTGGAAATTGATTATAAATTATTAAATTATTTTAATACACGCATCGTTGTAATTTATACAGGTGGTGGTTAAATTGTTACTTCGACACGTATTAATATTGGTTTTAATTTTTTTTTTGAAATATACAATTTATATTAATCCCCTGTTCCTTTTTTTAATTTAAGGTGCCTATTCTAATATTTGCAACGAACAAGGCAAATGCATATGAAGGTTGTTCAATATTAATTAGACGCTTATTTATCACCTTGTTTAGGTGTTGGACAGTAGCCTAAACTAAAATGACAGACCGTTCATTTACAACTGTTCAATCTAACGGTGTCATGCGAATAAGTAGAAGGAAAGAAGGTGGCTTATTCATTTGCAGATGTGGCGAAATCGGTAGACGCGTCAGACTTAGGATCTGATGTCATAAGACTTGTAGGTTCGAATCCTACCATCTGTACAATTTTTTAAAAATATGTAATTAAAATTTTAAGAAAAACTGTTAATTAATGTCTGTTTTTATAAACGTTTTTTTTTAAGTATAATATATGTGATAAAACGGAATAAATATGACCATGTTACGAGCAATTAAAGTAAGATTATATCCAAATAGACAACAGGAGCAAACACTTAATAAAGTGCTTGGTTGCTATCGTTTTTTGTATAATCACATGCTTGCTTGAAAACAAGAGGTATATAAAACCGATAAAATAAATCTTGGATTAACGGAACTTTCAAAGTACTTTCATGGAACTTTGTTGAAAGATGAACAATATGCTTGGTTGAATGAACAAAATACCAAGGTCATGAAACAATCCATACGTCAGATGATAACGGCTTATGATAATTTCTTCAAACATCAAAAAGGGTTTCCAAAGTTCAAGAGCAAAAGGGATAAGCAATCTGCCTTATTCCCAATTGATGCCATATCAAGATGCAATGCCTTTGAAACAAGACGTATTACCTTGATTAAACAGCTCAAGAACATTAAATTCCGTTGTTCGGATTTGTATTTCAATAGACTTCGCAAGTATAAGGATGATGTAAAGAGTGCCACCCTCTCGAAAACCAAGAGTGGGAATTTCTTCTTATCAATCCTTATTGAAATGAACAACAATGAGCTTCTTAAGTTCAAGAAAACCAATAAGGAAGTGGGCATTGACCTTGGGGTAAATGATTTTGTCATAACCTCAGATGGTAAGAAGTTTGAGAATAAGCATTTCTTCAAAGCTGATGAACGGAAGTTGAAGAAACTTCAACGTCAATTATCCAAGAAGCGTAAAGGTTCAAACAATTTCCATAAACAATGTAAACGCATTGCAAAGACCTTTGAACATATCACGAACAAGAAGGAGAATTACATCCATCATGTTGTAAATGAGCTACTTGGTAATTATGATACAATCTATATGGAAAACTTGAGCATTAATGGAATGCTTAGAAATCACCATCTTGCCAAGGCAATTAGTGAGGTTGGATTCTTCAAATTCAAGGAGATATTGAAGAACAAAGCTATTGTAAATGATAAGAAGGTTGTACTTATTGATAAGTTTTATTCAAGCTCCAAGACATGTTCATGTTGTGGATATAAGAACAAAGATTTGAAGTTAAGCGATAGAAATTGGCAATGTCCTGAATGTGGTGAGATTCATGATCGAGATTTGAATGCTGCAAAGAATATTCTTCGCGAAGGGCAAAGGATAAGTGTGGCTTAAAATAAGAAAAAAAATAATAGGTGTCCGTAGCACCGAATTAACGCTTGTGGACTATCCTCCTATGGATGACCGTTCAGTAATGAACCTAAAAAGTAGTGATAGGATGAAGCAAGAAATAAAATGCACGTTAATCATCGATTTGCGTGGAATTTTATATACGATGTGGCGCAGTTGGTAGCATATATTGGCTTAAATTATGTAGTCGCAAGTTCGAGTCCTGTCATCCCGACAATCTTTTTGCGGAAGTAGTTTAGTTGGTTAGAATTCCTGCGTTCCAAGCAGGGTGTCGTCGGTTCGAGTCCGATCTTCCGCTCATAGTTTCAATGATAGATGTGTAACGATTTGTTATATGTCTATCATTTTTTTTTTGACGTAAAGTTTCTTAAATGGTTTGGTAATTAATCGAATTTTGCGTATTATAGTTTTATAAACACAAAAGTAAATTCAGTAAGTAGTATATGAAAATTTTTAATGATTTGATAGCAATAACAAGAACAAATAGATATGCTAATATGTTTTTTCGTCCGGTAATACCTGAAACAAAAGAAGAACTTGAAAGCATTATTGAAAAAGAACTGAAACGGCAAGGTACTGATGTTGATTTGAATTTCATTGATACATCTAAAATTACAGATATGTCGTATCTGTTTATTAATTTAGGACGTAGGAATCTTAAAATCGATAAGTGGAACACATCGAATGTTACCAATATGCGTTGCATGTTTTGTTGTGCAACTTATGTTAGTGCAGACCTTTCTAAATGGGATGTATCAAATGTTAAGAACATGCATTATATGTTTCATGGTGCAACTAAGTTCATATCTGAACATACTAATTTTGAGTTTTAATCTAATTAAATAATTAAATGGGAAAGAAAAAGACAAAAGAGGAATTCATTAAGGAAGCAACAGAAAAACATAAGGGTAAATATGATTATTCCAATGTTGAATATGTGAATACTGATACTAAGGTTTGTATTATCTGCCATGACCATGGGGAATTTTGGCAAAAACCACATTCTCATTTAAATGGTAACGGTTGTCCTATATGTGGTGGTACGGGTCGTTTAACAAAGGATTTTTTTATTAAAAAGGCTAATGAAATTCATCATGGCAAATATGATTATTCCAAGGTTGAGTATGAGAATTGTATGAAAAAGGTGTGTATTATTTGTTCTGAACATGGGCATGGAGAGTTTTGGCAAAAACCTAATGCTCACCTCAACGGTCAAGGATGTCCTATATGTGGCGGTACATGTCGTTCGTCAAAGGAAGAATTTATTAAGGAAGCAAGAGAAGTTCATGGTGATAAATATAACTATGACAAGGTGGAGTATAATGGTGCTCATACCAAGATTTGTATCATTTGTCATAAACATGGGGAATTTTGGCAGGGAGCAAACAATCATTTGAGGGGACAAGGATGTCCTAAATGTAAGGGTGATAAAACTCGTGAAAGACAAACATTACCCAAAGAAGATTTCATTAAAAAGTCTAATGAACTTCATAAGGATAAATATGATTATTCAAAAGTAGATTATGTGAATTGCAAGACAAAGGTCTGTATCATTTGTCCTGAGCATGGAGAATTTTGGCAAAGGCCAAATGATCACAACCAAGGTAAAGGGTGTCCTATATGTGGTGGTACGGGTCGTTTAACAAAGGATTTTTTTATTAAAAAGTCTAATGAACTTCATAAGGATAAATATGATTATTCAAAAGTAAATTATGTGAATAATAGAACAAAGGTTTGTATCATTTGCCCTAAGCATGGAGAATTTTGGCAAAAACCTAATGCTCATTTAAATGGCTGTGGTTGTCCAAAATGTCACGCTGATAAAACTCGCGAAAGATTAACATTATCTAAAGAAGCCTTTATTAAAAAGGCTAATGAAGTCCACGGTGATAAATACGATTACAACAAAGTGGATTATGTGAATGGTAAAACTAAGGTAAGCATAATTTGTAAAAATCATGGTATATTTTGGCAAAGACCTGAATCCCATACATTAGGTATTGGTTGCCCTAAATGTAATTTAAGTCATTTGTAACGGAGTGTAATGAATTACTTGGATGAAGTTGGAATTACTTATGATTATCAGAAACGTTTTGATTGGTTGGGACTACAGAGTTTAGACTTTTATTTACCTGATTATAAGGTGGGTGTTGAATGCCAAGGTGAACAACACTTCTTCCCCGTTGATTTCGCAGGAAAAGGTGTTGAATGGGCTTGCAAGGAATTTGATAAACTTGTTTCTCGTGATAAACGAAAGAAGGCATTATGTGAAAAGCATGGAGTAAAGTTATTGTATTTTGGCAATGTCCCCAATTACGATACATTTCTTGGAGAGGTAGTACATGATGATGTGCAATATCTAATTAATTATTTAAATGAACATAAAAAGACAATAGACCATGCCCAAACTATTCAAGTTGATGTATAATAAAAAGTAGAATATTAACGGTTAAATAAACAACATATAATATATGGAAACAAATAAAGTAAATAGCTCTAAGAAAGTTTCTCCTAAAACAAAGAATGAACTTAGAGAGATAATCAAGGCTGAATTAAGACTACAAGGCCCTGATGCAGATTTGAATTTCATTGACACGTCCAAAATCACGGATATGTCCGATTTATTTCGAGGTTTAGAGGTTAGGAATATAAAGATTGACCAATGGGACGTATCAAACGTTACGAACATGAGTGGTATGTTTTATTGTGCTTGGCATTTCACCTCTGACCTTTCCAAATGGGATGTGTCGAACGTTACGAACATGCACGGTATGTTTTATGAAGCGAACAAGTTCAATTCTGACCTTTCGGAATGGGATGTATCAAACGTTACGGATATGAGTGGTATGTTTTTTGGTGCAGAGTTGTTTACCTCTAATCTTTCCAAGTGGAACGTGTCAAAGGTTAATGATATGTTTATTATGTTTGCTCGCGCAAAATCTTTCAATTCTGACCTTTCCAAATGGAAGGTATCAAAATTTGCTATTATGAATTGTATGTTCTATGGTGCGATTAATTTCGAATCTAACCTTTCGACATGGTGTGTTTCAGATGCTAAAATGTTAGAAGATATGTTTGTACAAACTCCGATGGAAAATAAAAAAGAATTACACCCAAAAATAACTAATAGTTAAAACATTTCTTAAATAACAAATAAAAAAAGGTTGTATTTGTTGGAAATAACTGTTTTTGGTGGTATTATGAAAATAAAAAGAGAAAATGAAAGGTGTAATTACAGGAGATGTGGTTGGCTCTACTAAAATAAATGACTTTGGAAAGTTGCCTAAACTTATCAATGATTTAATCACTGAAATAAGTTTATGTTGCACTAAATGTAAAGTGGAAATTAGTCGTGGCGATAGCTTTCAAGTTCTTGTTGAAGAGCCTAAACAAGCATTGCTTGTGGCACTTTTAATTAGAGCAGGATTTAGAAAATCATCTATTGATTTAGGTAATAAAGATTTGGATGTGCGTTTGTCAGTTGGTATTGGAGAAGTATCTTATATGGATGAAAAAATTGGACAATCCAATGGTGAAGCATTTATATTATCAGGCCACGGTTTTGACAACTTAACTAAGACACAAAGATTAAGTGTGCAAACGTTTTCAGATTCTATTAATTCTGAGTTAAAAGTCGAAACAGCTTTTGTTGATGACATTGTATCAAATTGGACACATTTACATGGTGAAATTATGTATCAATCTTTGTTAACTGATGCAACACAATGTGAATTGGCTAAAAAATTAGGAACATCTCAACAAAATATATGCAAACGTCTATATTGTGCCAAAGAAAAATTGGTAAGATTATATTTAAATCGATTCTCTTCTTTGATTATTGATAAAGAAAAAGAAACATTCAATTTTGTGAATAATGTGAAGAACTCTAACAAGTTCAGACCTAAAACAAAAGAAGAACTTCTTAATATAATTAAGAAGGAACTTGAACGTCAAGGCCCTGATGCAGATTTGAACTTTATTGACACATCAAAGATTACGGATATGTCCGAGCTATTTGAAGGTTTGTATGTTGGAAACATTAAAATCGACAAGTGGGATGTATCGAACGTGACAAACATGAGTAACATGTTTAGATATAATCCTGAGTTTAATGCAGACCTTTCCAATTGGAATGTATCAAAGGTTACCAATATGTATGCTATGTTTTACAAAGCTAAGAAATTTAACTCGACCCTTTCCAAATGGGATGTATCGAAAGTGACGGTTATGCGTGGCATGTTTAATGGTGCAAGTTCATTCAATGGTGACATTTCTAAATGGAATGTGTCAAAGGTTAAGGACATGGGTTGGATGTTTTATTATGCAAACCTATTTACTTGCGATCTTTCTAAATGGGATGTTTCAAACGTTATTGATATGAAATGTATGTTTTATGGTGTACCAAAAATGGAAAATAATAAAGGACTACAACCAAGCTTCAAAAAATAATTAATGTAATGATGATAGGTGTGTAATAATTTGTCACATACCTATCATTTTTACAAAAAAAAGTTCGATATAGATTTGGAAATGTTGAAGTCTTGTAGTATAATATAGATGTAAGACAAACAAAAAACGTTCTTTAAACTATTTATTAATTGGCGGAATGGTGGAATGGTAGACACGAGGGACTTAAAACCCCTTGGACATTGCGTCCGTGCGGGTTCGAGTCCCGCTTCCGCTACAACACATCTTTATGATTAAACTCTTATTGAAAAGATGATTTAACCATTAGATGTTAAAATGTGGTATGGTGTAATGGTAACACGACAGACTTTGACTCTGTAATTCCATGTTCGAGTCATGGTACCACAACAAAAAAATGCTATACGCATTTGTAAATTATGCCACATGTTAGTATAATACAAATGTAATCAATTTTGCTATTATAGCAAGTTTGATTTAGTATGAAAAGAAGTAATGAAAAATTAATATTTTAAATGTAAACTTTGTAAATTATGGCGTATGAGAAATAGTTTTATTGCTGTTTGTTCAATTTGTGTTTTTATGTTATTTTCTTGTAATAAAGAAGAAAAACAAGAAGAGCCAAAATTTGAAAATGTAATTATTGCCAAGTCAAGACAAAATGAAATTGTTAGTTTTGGTGGTGATTCATTAGATGTAATTTCAGAAGAATATAATGAGTTTTTGAAAGAATTTAAGAACACATATCTTGCGAGTGATGATTCAGAAGTAAAAGTCATTGTTGGTATTAAAAAGCCATATAATATTTCTAATGCGTGTGTTGAAATCATTAAAAAGTACGAAGGTTGTGAATTAACCGCGTATAGGTATTGTAATAAAAAGACAGGAAAAAGAGAAAAGTTTTATACAATCGGTTATGGACATGTGATTTTCCCGGGTGATAAAACTCCGTTTAGGATTACAAAGGCACAAGCCGAACGTCTTCTTATTGAAGACTTGAATAAAACCTATGTTCCAAGTGCGCGTCGATTGTTAGGGCAATTTGGTGATGATTTTAAAGTTACACAAGGTTTTTTTGACGGTTTTGTAAGTTTGGTTTATAATTGCGGAGAAGCAGGCATTCAAAAGTCGGCATTTTGGAAACGTTTAAAAAAATGTCGTTTTGACAAGAATGGTAAAGTTAACAAAAAGGATTATGAGTATATGCTTCAGGCCATTAAAACAGCTCGAGCTTCAGAACCTGGTCACTTTATTCGCCGACGACAAGAATATGCATTGATGTCAAAGTAAATAGTAATGTAAAATAGTAAAATAAAATGAAAATTGTAAATTTTTTGAATAATAAAAAAATTGGTGATAAAACATTGTTTGGTATTGGGTTATTGATTTTTGGTTGTTTTATTGCTCTATGTGTAGTAATCCTAAATGGCTTCATTAACAATAATACCAAATTGGAAAATGTTGAAGGACTTAATCAATCAACGGTCGTAACAGATACTATTAAGTGTTCAACGTTTAAGTTTGAGTTTGATAATCATGATTATATCAAGTTCAAAACAGAAGGAAGTGAACATATTATTCACGACCCTGCTTGCACTTGCTTGTCTAAAAAGCTGAATAACATTACAACGGTTATCGTTAATAACGAAAAGCAGGTGAGTAATGAGTTGAATGAAAAGTTGAACAAGATGACAACTCAAATTAAGGCACTTCAAGTTGAGTTAAGTAAGAAACCTGAGATTGTTTATGTTTCGAGACCTACTTCGTCTAAGCCTCAACCCAAACCAAATAATAAACCTAAATATGTAGTTAAAAAGAAATAAAATATGATTAGTATGCCCAAATTTTTAGATAGAACGAAAAACGACTTCTTAGACATGAAAGATTTTGTTTTGTTTGCTGAGCAAAAATTTCATATTAGTCAAAACAAGATTTATGAATGTTTGTTTTCTTTAGGATACAACTGTTTCAAAAACTTCTCTATTTATTATAATATAAAAGATGAACAAAATAGTTTTCTTTTAGTTATTTGGGATAAATGGGGAGAAGAAAGAATGACTTTTAGGTTCTATAAACCTAAAAAGAATGGTATCAAAGTCGCACTCGCATCTATTGGAGAAGAAATAGACACCAAAGAATTAGAAGGTGTCATTAGTGACTTGAAGGTTATTGTTGAAAAATTAAATAAGTAAATTATGGAAAAAGGTGTAACTCCAATTTTAAATGTGACTTCTTATCATAAACATACTGAACCTGACCGTTATGACTATTACTATAGTGATGATTATGATGATGGCCTTGTATGTGAATGTCAAGTGCGTATTAAAGATTCTGATTATATTGTGGATATGACATCTAAAGATTTAGTAAAATACGAAATCTCAAATGCTGATGATTTACTTAAATTTCTTTCCTTGTTGGGTTATGATGTTGATAGTGTTGAAAAACTCCATATACTTGTTATTACTTCAAATGAAGTAATGAAAGAAATGGCAAAAAAGTTTTCTGTATTTGAATATTGGAAAGTTCTTTCTGTACTTTCAAAATATTAAATGTATTCAATAAGAATAATAGTTTATAAAGAGTTTATTAACATTTTTAGAAAACTTTTTAGATTCTAATAAATCTAATGTTAATATTCTCACTTAAAATTCCCCATAACTCAGTTGGTAGAGTATCACACTTTTAATGTGAGAGTCCTGTGTTCGAGTCACAGTGGGGAAACAAAATTTCCTATTCAACTAAAAAAATACGTTATTTGATTTGGTTTTATCAAAATAAAGTAGTATAATATAAGTGTTGAAGGTTCAGAATGGTATCATAGCTCAGTTGGTAGAGCAATGGACTGAAAATCCATGTGTCCCAAGTTCGATTCTTGGTGATACCACAATAAGAAAAATAAGGACTAAGCAGGAATGCGCAGTGAACCATTGTCTGTCGGCAGACAGCTTTCTTGAAAGTATAAGATATTTTGGTTAGTCAAAATTGCATACAAGTAGAGTCAATAGTTAAAATCTATTTTAGTCCTTTTTTGGTGACGTATCCCCTCAATCTTATACATTGTAGAAAGGGTAATTGGTACATGTGGGTTCAATCCCCACCGTCACTACTAAATTATTAAAAATTTTAATATGAAATTTCATAGAGTAAAACATATTCCTACTGGTTTGTATTATAAACCTTATATGGGAATTAGTAATTTAGCATCAATAGGTAAAATATATGCTACAAATTCTTCTCCTTTAGTTTTAAATAAAGAAGAAAATTTTATTTATATTTCTATCAGAAGTAATTCTGTTCTTTTAAAGAAATTTCCTAATGCATTTCCAGAATTAGAATTTGATGAAAATAGACATAAATATTGTGGATACATTCCAAAAAGTAAATTTGAAATAGAATATTTAGAATAAATAAAGCCTTATGAAAGTAAAAGAAGCAATTGAATTAATCAATAATTCTAAAGAAGATTTATATTGTATATATGATGCTGAAAGCTTAATTGATTATGAAAAAAATTTAGTCGAAGATGTTGATATAAGTCGTCGTAGATTTTATGAAACCAGTGTTTCTTATTTTCAATTAGAAGATGGTATTTTAGGAATAATTGGTGTGTCTAACATATATGCTGAATGTATGACTGCTTCTGATTGTGGCGTTCATTGTTATGCTTTTGAAGGTGAAGAATACACAACAGTCTCATACAAACCAAAAACGCAAATAATGGTAAAGCTATAACTAATTTAAAAAATATTTATTACAAAGTCACCCATTCAGAAGTTGTTAATTTTGTAATGAATTTATACACCATAATAGAGCTTGGGGATGGAATTATGGTAACATGGTGACCTTAGTTTAGTTGGTTAGAACGTCAGATTGTGGTTCTGAAAGTCACGGGTTCGAGTCCCGTCGGTCACCCAATAAGTGATAAAAGCTATCACTTACCTCTCCTTAGTTCAACGGATAGAACCTCGGGCTTCTAACCCGCAAATTCCAGTTCGAATCTGGAAGGAGAGACTAAAAAATGAACACTTCACAAAAAAAGTACGTATTTGATTTGGTTTTTCCAAAGAAAAGTAGTATAATATAAGTGTTGAAGGTTCGATAAGGTATCATAGCTCAGTTGGTAGAGCAATGGACTGAAAATCCATGTGTCCCAAGTTCGATTCTTGGTGATACCACAATAAGTCTTCTAATGAGGTATCTATTAAACAGCCGTAGAAAATAGTGTAAAAGTAAAACCAAACTCGGAGTAATTACTTTTAGTAAGTTGCAAAATTACTATCAGTAAGCTGCGTTGGTAACGTAACAACCAATTTATTTTATAAAAAATTGAAGCGTCGCATAGTGGCAATTGCGGGTGACTGTAAATCACCTACCTTAGGGTTTCGTAGGTTCGAGTCCTACCGCTTCAACTTCAAAAGGAAGGTTGACAGAGTGGTCGATTGTGGCAGTCTTGAAAATTGCTGTACTGTAAAAGGTACCGTCGGTTCGAATCCGACACCTTCCTCAAAAATATATCGTGCGGTAGAGAAGATGGCATCTCGTCACCCTCATAAGGTGAAGGTCGTGGGTTCGAGTCCCATCCGCGCAACTATAATTTAACATAACATTCCTTAACATGCTAAAGGCCTAAGAAAGCATGTCGTTATGTTATCCTATGCGAGTTGGCGTTGACTGTAAATTTTTAAACTGTAATTAAGTTTAAATCTCAAGTAGGTTGTTATTTTATCGGGGTAACGTAAAATAAAAAATTATTTCAGCCGATAGGTAAGTTCTTTATAGAACGCCGCGTTAGTAACGTGACAACTCATATCTATAATAGTAAAGGAGCTATTGATAGATAGCCGCTCGGTTCGTCTAACCGGATTAGGACGCATCCATTTCACGGATGAAATGCGAGTTCGATTCTCGCACTGAGTACAATATAAATTAATTAAATAAGTAGGTATCCGTAGTTCCGAATTAACGCTTGTGGACTATCATCCTATGGATGACTGATTATCGTAAGATAATGTACTAAAAAGTAGTGATAGGTTGAAGCAAGAAGTGAAAACTAAATACAATCATTAAATTTATTAGATTTTCATGTACGTTGTTAATAAGCCCGACAGCTTCCTATTTTTATAAAAAAAAAATATAGCCTAACAGTCGGTTGAGATAATTTACTATCTCATTACATGGCGATATGTAGCGTTTTATCGCACAAATCTTATATGTGGTCATGAACACGATAAGATTCCACGCCGTGGCCTAATCGGTTAAGGTTTTTGTTTTGGGAACAAGAGAGTGCAGGTTCGAGTCCTGTCGGCGTGACAATAACAAAATAAAGCGTAGTCGGTCAAAGAGTTACTTCGAATATATTATTTTTTGGCTTAATAAATTTAGAATTTTAAACTCTTGTATTATTACTCGCTTTAAATGCTTCCTTAGCGCAATGGTAGAGCACCTCACTTGTAATGAGGTGGTTGTCAGTTCGACCCTGACAGGAAGCTCTAATGTGCCGTTAGCTCAGTTGGTTAGAGCATCTGACTGTTAATCAGATGGTCGTAGGTTCGAGTCCTACACGGCACGCAATTAATTAATTTGCACAAGTACAAATACTTTGTGTTTCGAGAAATGGCTTCCTTGATGAAGTTCATTTCTTGCGTTTTATAGATGTTTATCGTTTTTGTTTAGAAAACGAGAGTTTATAACGTCTATTTCGTAGTGTTAGCCATATCAAAATCACTGTAATGATATGGATCGTAACCGATTATTGTTTGATCATAATATCAAGCCAATAACTCAAATCGTATGTTGAGGATGTGTGGTGAATACATTTCTGTGGAAATTTGTTGTGGAACTATCAGTGTGTTCATAACAACGTTTTAAAGTTTTACGAAAACAAACTATCACCAATTAGGTGCGTTAGTTCAGTTGGTTGGAATACATGCCTGTCACGCATGGGGTCACGGGTTCAAGTCCCGTACGCACCGCTTTTATTTATTAACATATAGAAAAAGTTATGTACACTTATAAACCTAAAACGAAAGAAGAACTTCGTGAGATTATTAAAAAAGAACTTGTCTCACAAGGTGCAGATGCGGACTTGAATTTCATTGATGTATCCGAAATCACTGATATGTCAGATTTGTTTGATGGCATGAATATTGGAAATATAAAGATTGACCAATGGGATGTTTCAAACGTGACCAACATGTGTGAGATGTTTTGGTATGCTGAAAATTTTAATTCAGACATTTCAATGTGGGATGTATCGAATGTGACTAACATGTCTTATATGTTTTGTGGTGCAAAGTCTTTTAATGGAAATATCTCAGAATGGAATGTTTCGAAAGTAACTGACATGTCTTATATGTTTGATGGTGCAGAATCCTTCAATGATGACCTTTCTAAATGGGATGTGTCAAAGGTTAAAAACATGAGTTTTATGTTTAGCCTTGCAAAATCTTTTACTTCCGATCTATCACGTTGGGATGTTTCAAACGTTACCAATATGTCACACATGTTTTATTATGCGACGTCATTTGTATCTAATTTTTCTAATTGGAATATTTCAAAAGTGACTGATATGTATGGGATGTTTAAGGGAACAAACAATAGTATTAACTGACGATCTATCGTGGCTATCTTAATAGATAATGGTAAGCTAATCACTATATTATAGTTATAAATCAAATAAACATTCAACCTTATGGGAACTTTGAATAAAGTAACTCCTAAAAGAAAAGAAGAACTCCATAATCTAATTGAGAAGAAACTTAAATGCCAAGGTGAGAATCCATACATGGCTTTTATTGATACTTCTGACATTAATGATATGGCAGGTTTATTTTGTTACAGAATAATTAATAATCAAGTTGTTATGAATTCTAATAATGTAGAAATTTTAAAGCAAAATTTAGAAAAGTGGATTAAAGTTAAGGATGCTAAATATGACTCATTAAAAAAGGAAATTATTGAAATTATCAATGAATTTAAATATTTTTTTGGTAATGAATTATTTGTAATGCTTGGTGTTTTATCTAAGCAATATAACATTAGTGAGAATTTTGGGCCAATTGGTGTATATTATAATGAAAGTATATCTTTTAAAGAAAAATTATGTTTTATTGAAATAAGCTCTACCCCTAAGATACAATTTTTTTCTAAAAAAGATGAATTTAGTTATATTGAATTTAGGTGTGTTAAATCTGATTTTTTCATTTATTTATCAAATCCTGAAACACCATATATGCATCCAATATTTAAACTATCTTCAAAAGATATAGATAAAGAAAATAGTTTTTTAGAAGGTAAAACATTGCAACAACTTGAAGAAATTTATGAACCTTTATCTGATATATTAGAGTCAATTAAAAATCAAAAACTAAATGATGATATGGTGACAAAATGTAATTCTGAAATTGAAAAACTTTTAACAAAGTATTAAAATATCAGAAGTTTCTTCTTTTTATCGGAATATTAATCACGCATAGTTGTATATGTTTTGCTTACACTTCAACTTTTTTTATAAATAAATTAATATTAGAATTATGGAATATAACGATGATTTGAATCACAAATTTTATGAAATTCTAAGAAAAAACGCTCTTATTGTTGATGAACTTTCTCGATTTTTAACAGAGATTAAAGACATTAAATTTAAGCCTTTTATTTTCGATTTTTACGATGATGTTAAAGTAAAAGTGACACCTACTAAAATTGCTGTTGGTGAATATGGTAAAAATTGTTTTAAAAACAAGAATTCTTTGTATTTTGAAATAGTGCCTTTTGGTGTCAAACATAATCAAATTTTTGAAGATTTGAAAGAAAATGAAGTAAATAAATTAAAAAATAAATTTGATTTACTTAAACAATATATGAATTTTTTAATTAGTAAAATTTTGTTTAATTTCGTTGTAAACAATAATGAGAGTGACAAAAAATCGTAATTTTTAGGTTGAAAACAACAAGTTCCAATTCATGAAAGAAAGTATATAGGTGTTGTGATTTAAACTTATTAGAGATATTATAACATGATGTTTTCCATAAGTGAGTGGAAGATATGTATTGCCCAAGTTATTTCTTTGGTATTTTTTTTTTGTTAAATTCATTTTTTGATTTGGCTATTGCAAAAGTAATTAGTATAATAGTAGTGAATAATGAAGTGTAAAAAATAACACAAATGTATGAAACCAATGCTTAAATATAGAGGTGGAAAAACTAAGGAAATACCAAATATTATGTGTTATGTTCCTCAATTTTATGGTAGATATATTGAGCCTTTCGTTGGTGGTGGTGCACTATATTTCTATTTAGAGCCAAGAGAAGCTATCATCAATGACATCAACAAAAAACTCATAAATTTCTATAAAGGTGTACGAGATTATTTCCCAAAGACTTAGAAAGGAATTGGGCGAAATAGAAGTGTTGTATGAAAATAATAGAAGAGATTATGAAGTGTTGAAAGCAAATATTCCTGACGAAAGAGTAGAAGATAAGAACGAAGTACTATACTACTTTTTGCGTGATATGTTTAATAACAAAGTCAGCAAAGAATATAGTGATGCTCTTCTCTATTACTTCATTAACAAAACTGCATACTCTGGTATGATTAGATATAATGCAAGTGGTGATTTTAATGTACCGTATGGCCGCTATAAGCATTTAAGTACTAAACAAGTTTCTTTCTCTCATTGTGAGTTATTGAAACGAACAGAAATTCTGAATGCTGATTATAGTGAAATTTTTAATATGTGTAAAGATGATGACTTCGTTTTTTTAGACCCACCATATAATTGCGTTTTTTCTGATTATGGCAATGTAGAGTATAAAGATGGGTTTAATGAAGATAGCCATAGGCGATTAGCAGAAGATTTCAGGAATATTCCTTGTAAGGCATTAATGGTTATAGGCAAAACCTCTCTTACGGAAGAACTTTATGGACAATTCATTGTTGATGAATATGAAAAGAGTTATTCTGTAAACATTAGGAATAGATTTAAGTCGGAAGCGAAACATCTTGTAATAGCAAATTATAAAAAGTGATATTTTTATGAATAAAGAATTGTGGTATGAGTGGAAGAAAAATAGTTATGATACTAAACAAGTAATCTATAAACAAAAAGACAATGAGTATGAACATGAGTTATTAGATTTACATTTTAATGAGAAGATACTTTCTTTTAATTTCAATGATGATGAGGTTGGATTAAAAATTGAACGTAAAGTGACGTTTGAAGAGGACAACCACATTTGCCTCCGAGTGATCAAAGAGGCTTTGACCTTGAAGCGTAAAGATATACTTCAAGTGATATTTTGTTGATTGTAAAATATAAAATGGTTTATGGAAATGGAAAATTTTAGTGTGCTTTTTTAAGAAATTTGAACGGTTTTTTGATAAAAAGGAAAATGAGCATTTGATGCTCGTTGAACGAATTAAAAATAATATTAATGAATTTGGCATTATCGCTAAATATAATGAGTTAATCAGAGTTTTGAGAGATTTATCAAAACAATATAAGATAGATGAATATCTGAAGAACGAATATGTCTATGATATTAGAGACGGTGACCCCAAAAATAGATATAGGGTTGCGATTGATAATAATCCAGAAATTTGGATAATTACAGGTGAACGAAGAAATAAAATTTGTTTTTATTGTAACATAGGTAGTTTTAATATAAACATCTATGACGATTATACGTATGACATTTTTAAGTTTTATAACAATGAAGATTGTGGAATTGATGACCTCTTAAAAAAATTATCGCTTTCTTCATTAGAATATATTGATACTACTTTGTGTGCTTTGTCAGACATGATTAAGAAGGAAAATATCATGGAAGAAATTGCTGAAAAGTTAAACAAAAGAATTGATTCCTTACTTGGTTCATGATAAAAAAAATAACGATAATATGAAGCCACATAAATTGAAGCATATCCCTACTGGGCTATATTATAAACCTTTTGGCAGTAATAGTAATTTATCTACAAGAGGAAAAATATATGCAGCAAATACTAATCCTTTAAAATTAAATAGAGGAACAGATTATATTCGTGTTTCTATTAGAAAAAACTCTGCAATTTTAAAGAAGTTTTTAGAAGAATTACCAGAATTAACTCTTTCCAAAGATGGTATGCAATATAATGGAAAAATTTCTAAAAGTAAATTTGAAATAGAGTTTATATAAATTATATACATAGTATTATGAAAGTTGAAGATATTAAATTAATTAAGGTGCGTGTTGGTGTTCGTTACTGGGAAGACTCTGAATATAATGGAGTTGAAGATGTTTCATTATTTGATGCAACAGAACCCATTGTACCAAACATGCCTTTTGCGGTACATTCAGGTAAAGATAGTTGGAAAGAATATGATTGGGTTATTAATATCAACCCATTAAATGGTAAAATTGTGGGTTGGAAGGAAGGTGATACAGCAAACATTCATTATAAATCATGTGATGACAATACAATTTATCTATTAGGTGATAATGATGTTGTTTTAGCTGAATATAATTGTTATGTTCCTTCATTCTTGTCTGCTTATGGTGATAATAGTGATTATGTTGCTTTTATCATTGAATCTGATGGAACAATTAAGGGTTTTTCTTTCACCGAAGATGATATTGAGAAATTAAAGAGAAACGCATTACCTTGAATGAACAAGTTGTAATTTAAAATTATATACGATGAAATACTGTATTATCCCTGATGTTCATGGAAGAACATTTTGGAAGAAAGCACAAGAAAACATTGATAAGTATAATAAGGTAATTTTCTTAGGTGATTATCTTGACCCATATGTGGTTTATGATGGTATTACTAAAAAACAGGCCTTTGAAAATTTCAAGGAAATACTTAAATTTGCCAAAGATAATAGAGATAAAGTTACTCTTATTCTTGGTAATCACGATTTTCATTATTTTCCGAATATTAGTGAAGATTACGGTTGTCGGCGTGATGATAAAAGATATGATATGATTCAATCATTGTTTTTGAAGAACATTGATTTGTTTTCACTTTGCACTGTAATTGACACAAATGTTTTAGGTAGAGTTTTGCTATCACATGCAGGAATTAATCTTGGTTGGTATTTACGCAACTTAAAAATTGTCAATAAAGATAATTGGGAAGATATTCTTAATGGTATTGTTGGGAATGAACAAGACATTAACAAATATATATGGAACATTAGTGTGATGCGTGGTGGATATGATTCATTTGGTAGTATTGTTTGGTCTGACCTTTATGAACATGATACAGAATCAACATCCATGGTAAATCAGAAACTTGGTGTGGATTATCAGATATTTGCTCACACTTATTCAATTCCTTCTCCTGATGAGATATATGTGTGTGATTCATATTCAATGATTGACAATAAGAAATTGTATGAAATTGAATAAATACGATAGTTTATAAGAATTATTAAATAATATTAAAACCGAGGTTTGTTTATAATAACAAGTTCGGTTTTTTTTTGGTTTTTGCTTTATATGATAGTATAATATTTATGGTTTTAAAAAATTAGATATGAGTTTAAACGTTGATAAAAAAGAACTTGATGAGAAAAATAAACTCATCAATGATGCGATTACGCAGTTGAAAAAGGAGTTTGTTGGTATTGATGAACAGATTGACTCTATTATGAGCAATGTTCGTGTGTGGTTCTTGTACCCTCAATTACAATCAAGTCCTTGTGTTGTTAATATTTTTGGTATGACAGGTTGTGGTAAGACTTCTCTTATCCGTCGTATTTCTCAGTTGCTTAACATTGAAAAGAACCTTGTTTATTTTAATTTTTGCGCAATCAATGAACAGAGTTCTTGGGAAGTTGAGCAAGATATTGAGGAACAGTTGGATAATGATTGTAGTAATCGTATGTTCGTCTACGATGAATTTCAGTATGCTGCAACTATTGATGGTAATGGTGGAGAGAAAGACAACAAGAATGGCTTGAAGCCATTTTGGGAATTGCTTGATACGGGTATTCTTCATAAGCGAACGTCATTTTGGGAAAACAGAAGTGTATTTAGAGTTCTTGCATATATGATGAAGATTAATTCTCTTTGTCCAATGGAGATTAAAAATGGTGTGTGGGAAAATGGTGAAGAATGCATGGTCAAATTTAACAAATATGACCGTAAACAATTTTTAGATGTGTTTAATATTGCACAACATTATGAAGAAAATGATGAGAATGTAGAATATGATTCTGAAGATTCTTTGCATAAAAAAAAGATGATACGTTCTAATAGTGATGTGGAGGAAGAGCCTGACTTTTTCTTGCAATCACATATTTTGAATAGATTTACAGAACTTTATCGTAAAGTATATAATGTTGTGTGTGATACTTCTGATGTGTATTGTAAGCTACAAGGTATGAACACAATGGAGATTTGTGATTTGTTTAGTGATGTGTATCAAAAGTCTCTAATTGGTTATGACCTTAATTTCAAGCACTCAATTATTTTCGTTATTGCAAATCTTGATGAGGCTTACGATGTTGCATTCAATGTGAATCCTGACATGTCTCCTGACCAATTCTACAACATTACAAAGAAAATTAATATTGTAGATATTAAGAAGGCACTTCAGATGCGTTTCCGTAATGAACAGATTGCACGATTGGGTAATATTCATGTGATATATCCATCATTTACATCAAAGTCATTTAAGAAGATTATTGAACTGAATTTAGAGTCATATAAGAAGACTGCAAAGGAATTGTGTGGCCTTGACCTTGAGTTTGATAAGAGTGTGTATAAGGTCATCTTTGATGAGGCTGTGTTCCCAACACAAGGTACAAGACCTATTTTCTCTACAATTCACGAGTTTATTAAAACTAAACTTCCTTATGTCATAACTAATATTTATGATAATAAAAAAGATAAAGAGGCTGTATCGATTAAATACTATTATAAAAAGAACAAGAACATCGTTAAGGTAATTAACAGTGATGGTGATGTTATTGACACATATAAGTTTACTGATAAGCTGAGACTTGATAAACTTCGTGAATCAACTAAGGATGAACAGCAAGCAAATACTGCCGTCCATGAAAGTGGCCACTTTGTTATATATTCATACCTTAATGGAAAAGTGCCTGCAAAACTTATTTCACGCAGTGCTGAAAAGCAAATTGAAGGCTTCATGATGCATGATGTTGAAGAGGAAGAAGGGGTTGTTGGTTCGAAAATTGATTATCTTAATGAAATTAAGGTAGCGCTTGGTGGATATGTTGCCGAAGGCCTTGTATTTGGTGAAGATAAGCGTAGTGCAGGTGCTTCTTCAGACTTGGTACATGCAACCACAATTGCTTCAAAAATGGTTAGAAAATGGGGGTTAAATGGCCTTCCATATGTATCAACATATATGTCAAGTCTTGAATTTGGTGATTCATTAGTTAACGAAGATAATCAAGATTATATTAATGACAAGATTAAAGTAATAATTGAAGAATGTCTTAAAGAAACTGAAAGAATTATGAAACTTCCTAATGTATATGAGATGTTGAAAAAGTCTTCTAAGTATCTTGCACGACATTCTCAGATGCCTAAGAAAATAATGATTGAGCTATTGAATGAGGCTCGTGCAAATTGTGAAATTTGCGACAATAATGACACATATTATCGTGATATTGTCAATAATATGTGATAAACTGCCAAATCGGCATAATACCAAATCAAAATGTTAAAAGTTTTGGTTTGGTATCTTTTTTGTAGTATAATAGTTATGAATAAAATTTTAAATTAATGTATATGGAAATGTTTGAAAAAGTTTTTAATTTGAATGAAATTTCTTTTGATAAGCTTTTTGAAGAAATCATGAAGCTTTATGAGAAAAATGTAAATGCTGAAAACGAAAAGAAGAGTTACTTTAACTCTAAGGGTTTTAAATACCAAAATGGTGAACTCGTTGATGGTTTTGAAAAAGAATGTGTAAATGGTAAATGTGTTAAAGATGAAACCTTCAATAAGGAGCATAAGGCCTTAACTGAAAATAAGGTTGATGTTGATAATAAGAAATCTTGTTGTGAAAAACTTTCACTTGTATGTTGTGATGAAAAAAAGGTCTCTGACCCTGCTGCTGAATTTATCGATAAAATTTATGAAGAAATGGCTATGCTCAGTGAAAGGAATAAAATTTATGAAAAACAACGAAAAGACATGAAGCGTTACATTGATGTCCTTGAACATAATATCAAAGTACTTCAAAATGAGAATGATTCTCTTCGCAATGTAATTAATAATATCAAAAACTGTTTTTAATCTATGGGGAAGATAATTGGAATTGATTTGGGCAGCTGCTTTTCATGTGTGGCTGTGATGGAAAATGGTAAAGCAACTGTTATTGTAAACGAAGAGGGTGGACGTACTACCCCATCTGTAATTGGTTTGAAGGATGGTGAACGTAAGGTTGGTATGACGGCAAAGCGTCAGCAAATTGTAAACCCGAAAGAGACGGTTATTCTTATTAAACGTTTTATGGGTTCAACATTTGATGAGTCATCTGAGGCCGTTAAACATGTTCAATATGATATTGTTAATCGTGGTGGTTTCCCAAAGGCAAAAATTGAAGAACGGGAATATTCTCCCGAAGAATTGTCATCAATGATTATTGCAAAAATGAAAAAGGTTGCTGAGGATTATGTTGGTGAAGAAATTAAAGAGGCTGTAATTACTGTTCCTGCTTATTTTAACGACTCTGCTCGTCAAGCAACAAAGACCGCAGGTGAACTCGCAGGACTTGAAGTTAAACGTGTAATTGCAGAACCTACTGCTGCGTTGCTTTCTTCAAATATTGATATGAAGAAAGGTGGTAAGTTTGCAGTTGTAGATTTCGGTGGCGCGACACTTGATGTTTCAGTTGCAGATGTTTCAGATTCTGTTGTGGAAATTCTCGCAACAAATGGTGATATTTATTGTGGTGGTTCAGATATTGATAAGGCAATCGCAGATTATCTTGTAGATTTGTTCAAGAAAGAAAATGGGGTTGATCTAACAGATGATACTATGGCATATACTCGTGTTTATGAAGCCGCTGAGAAAGCTAAATGTGAATTGAGTAGTGGTACTTCAACTGAAGTTAATTTGCCTTATATTTCAGTTAAGGATGGTCAGCCAATTCACATGGTATATACTTTAACTCGTGCAAAGTTTGAACAAATTGTTCGGCCAACTATTAACAAGGTTATTACTTGTGCTAAGAATGCAATTAAGGAGGCTGATTTGGAAGCTAAAGATTTAGATGGAATCCTTCTTGTCGGTGGTTCTTGTCGTATTCCTATGGTACAAGAAATGTTGAAAAATGAATTTGGTGTAAAACTTCTACATGGTGCAAATCTTGATGAAGCTGTAGCACTTGGTGCTGCTGTTCAGGGTTCTATTATCAATGGTGATTCTGATACAGATTTGCTTCTTCTTGATGTTACACCCCTTTCACTCGGTATTGAGACTGTTGGTGGTGTAATGACACGTCTTGTTGATGCAAATACTACGATTCCTTGTAAGAAAACACAGATTTTCTCAACTGCAGTTGATAATCAACCTGCCGTTACCATTCGTTGTTTGCAAGGTGAACGGCCAATGGCTAACGATAATAAGGAGATTGGGGTGTTTAATCTTGATGGCATTGCTCCTGCAAAACGTGGTATTCCTCAAATTGAGGTATCTTTTGATATTGATGCAAATGGCATTCTAAAGGTGAGTGCAATTGATAAGGCCACAGGTAAGGAACAACATATTACCATTGAAAATAAAGGTTCTTTAACGCAAGATGAAATTGAGAGAATTAAGGCCGATGCTGAAGCACATAAGGCTGAAGATGAGAAAAAGAAAGTAGAGCTTGAAAAACTTAATAAGGTTTCAAGTCTTCGTTATACGACAGAAGCAACAATGGATTCTTATAAAGATAAGCCTGAATTAATGGGTGAAGATGATAAAAAATTCTTTATTGAGAAATTGGATGAGTTAGAGAAGATGGAAGAAAGTAAAGATTTTACAAGTCTTGAATCTATTGAGAAGGAATTGACATCTAAATGGAATGAGATTGCAATGAAAGCTTATGGTGCAAATAATCCAAACGGTGGAAATCCAATGGATGACATCATGAAGAATGGTTTTGGTGGCTTTAATACATCTGCGGCTGATGCAATGACTAAAGAAGCTAAGAATGACGGTTCTAAAAATGAATTCGAGGAAGTTTAAAATATGGAATATGGTGACAAGTTGAAATGTAATTTGTCACCATTTCTTCTTAAAAATGTTAAATTATATGGAGAAAAAATTATTAACAACGCTTTTTATAGATGAAGAAGTTCAGTCTATTAAACATGCAAGATATTTAGCGAAAAAAGCAAAAGAGGAACGTAACCAATTGAAAGGTGAATTGTTATCACTTGCTATGGCAACACCAAACGATATCACACCTTACGGAGAGGATACGTTATCGTATATTAAAAGGAAATTTAATGAAATACGATATACAATCTAATTTAACTGTTACAGATAGAGAAAATTTGCTTAAAGAAGTCGAAAGACAAAAAGAACAAGCATATAAATTTCGTTATAATTAAAAATGAAGAATGGCAAATAAAGATTTATATAAGATTCTTGGTCTTGGTAAAGATGCAAATGAAAAAGAAATAAAGAAAGCATATCGAAAGGCTGCAATGAAATGGCATCCTGATAAGTGGGGAGATAAGTCAGAAGCTGAACAGAAGAATGCTGAAGAGAAATTTAAAGAAATAACAGAGGCTTATGAAATTCTTTCTGATAAGGAAAAAAGAAATCAATATGACTTATTTGGGACAACAGACTTTAATGGAAGTTATACGTCAAGCATGAATCCTGATGATATATTTTCTCATTTTATGAGAGATTCAGGATTCGGTGGTTTTGGAGGATTTCATCAAACACGGGAAAGAGTTTATCGTGGTACTGATAAAAAGATTAGAATTGGTGTAACTCTTGAAGATGTGTTCTTTGAACGTTTGAAAACCGTTTCTTATGAGGTTGAACGTCCTTGTGAAGATTGTAAAGGTAAGGGTAGTTTAAGTGGTGATGATACTTCTTGTCCATATTGTCATGGTACAGGTTTTATCACTCAAACGCATTATATTAGTGGTGGTATTGTTCATAATACACAACCTTGTCCTCATTGTCAAGGGGTTGGTATATTTGTAAAAGACCCTTGTCATAAATGTAATGGTTCTGGGGTTGTTTCTAAGAAGGTTGAAAAGAGTTTTAAAGTACCCAAAATTGACCGTTTACAATATACCTATCAAATGGTTGGAGAAGGTAATTCTTGCCATAATAATAGGGGAAATAATGGTGATTTATACTTTACATTTGCTTTGAAAGAAGAGCCTAATAGTAATTTCCACATTGATGAAACAAATCCTTCTAACATTATTACAAGTATTAAAGTGCCTGTAATTGATTGCCTTACGGGCTGTACAAAGGATATTCAAACTATTGATGGTAAAACCATATCAATTACTATACCACAAGGTACGAAGGATGGTTATGAATTTACATTTAATAATTACGGTCTTCATTTAAGTAATGGTATGGTGGGAAAGTTAATTGTAAGAGTTGAAATGGTAATGTGTAAATTGTCTGAAAAACAGATTGAAAAAATAAAGAAAATTGTAGAGGAAACGTAACATGAAAATAAGTTGTGGTATTATTCCGTTCAGGAAGAATAAGAACGATGAACTTGAGTTCTTTTTGGGACATCCTGGTGGAAATTATAAAAATTGTAGGAATTTATGGATGTTCCTTAAAGGGGCAATTGAAGATAATGAAAGTTGGGAAGACACCGCTTTGAGAGAATTTAAGGAGGAAACAGGCCTTACAATGGATGAGTGTGATAGTGGAATGCTTATTCCGTTGGGTAGTGTTCAACAAAATCCACATAAAGTAACTGTTGCATTTGGTTTGCATTATCCTAATATTGATCCTGATGTATGTGTTTCAAATATTGCAGACGATGGTATTACACCTGAAATTGATAAGTATAAATGGATGACTTATGATGAAGTCTGCAAATACACACATCACACACACCTTGGGTTTTATGACCAATTAATTGATATTGACAAATATAGCGACATCAAATGATAAAAATTGTTAAAGATAAAGATCCAATTTGGGATGTAGACGATTTTGAGGTAATATTATTAGGAACATCGACATACAATTTATTAAGTGGTGGTTTTCAATCAAAATTAAGATTTAAACTTCCATTGATTGAAGAATACAATGATAAAACCAAATATGCCGATAAATCAAAACTTGGAACAAGGCTTACCGTTCCGTGTGAGCCAATAGTTTCTTTGATGTACATATGTAATTATCCACGCCCAAATGAAGAAACAGTAAATTATGAAGCGCTTAAAAGATGCCTACTTACTGGAAATGCTGAGTTTAAAGGAAAAAAGGCTCTTACCACAATTGTTGGTTCTTCTATATTTGACGGGTGTGGTGATAAAGATAAATGTTTAAGCATAATAGAAGAATGTACTAAGGATTTAGATTTAACTGTTTATGATTATGAACAAAAAAAGAGACAAGAAGAAATAAAGGAACAAAAAAAGTATTTAAGGTCTCTTCAATATACTGATGTAAAAAAGTATGAGTTGTTGAAGGGTATGTTTGATTCATATTTAAAAAAATTATATTTAAATGGCTAAAAAAAATCAGAAAAGAGAAGATTTTTCTGCACGTGTGAATGATGAAATTAAATATGCTGAGGCACGTGTTATTTATGTTGAACGTAACAGTTCAGATGGTGCTAATGGTTTTAATAAGATTATGAAGGTTTCTGACGCAAAAAAGTTTGCTGATTCTGTTAATCTTGACCTTATTGAAATTAATGCCACATCAAATCCGCCCATTCTTAAAATTGATGATTATAAGAGGTACGTGTGGGAAATGAAACAGAACTTAAAAAAGAAGACGGTTGTAGACACAAAAGAAATTCAATTGTCTGTAAACATTTCTAAACACGATATGGAGACAAAGGCTAAACATGCTTTGTCCTTCATTGAGAAGGGTAAGAAAGTGAGAATTGTACTTATTATGCGCGGAAGAGAACTTGGACGAAGAGACGAATCTTCTAAGTCATTTTATGAATTTTTGTCTTTGATGGGTGATAACATTGCATATGATTCAGCACCAAAGGATGAAGGTAATAAGTTGATTACAACCATTAGAAAGAAAAAGTAATTTTATGAAATTATCATGCATCTAAACTTTGTGCATTAGATGTGTGATAATTTTTTTTAAAAAAACAAATTATTTTAAATTTGTGACTTGAAGTATTTTTTTTAATGAAATAAAAAACGTATGAATAAAAAATCTGAGGACATAAATATTTATGGAGTTTATCTGAAAGACATTCGTAAATATGGAAGTATTGACGATGCTAAAACCCGTGAATATTTGAAAACCTACCATAATGGTACTACTAAAGAGAAAAGTCTTGCAAAGGAACGTATTGTAGGTGCTCATCAGCGTTTTGTGTGTTCTATTGCTAATAAGTTTGCAAAAAATGATAATCTTATGGATCTTATTAGTGAGGGAAACATTGGGTTAATGTCAGCCATTGACAAATATGATATTAATAGTGAAGTTAAGTTCACTACTTATGCAATGTATTGGATACGTAAGACAATTATGAGATATATTACAATTGAAGAGCCAATGGTGACACCAAATAATGCAATTAAGTTGGCTACTTATCTTCCTAAATTTCGTGAAGAATTTTGGTTTAATAACCAACGTTATCCAACCGTTGAAGAAATACAAGAGGGATTAAAGAATAAATACAACCTGAATTTCACAAATAAAGAAGACCTTATTTCTTTTGAAGCAATGTCAATTGATGAAAAGTATGGGAAGGATGAAAATGGTCAAGAGTTTATGGAAAGTAACGCTTATACATCTAAGACTGCAAGTTGTGATACTGACGAAATTGTAAGAAAAGAAGATGCAAAAATAACTGTAAGAAAAATTCTATCTAACCTTAGTGACCGTGAGGCATATATTATTAAATGTATCTATGGTATTGATGGTGCTTCTAAATCAATGAATGATGTTGCAAATGAAGTTGGTATTAGCTATGAACGTGTGAGGCAAATTGCTGTAAATGGTGTTAAACGACTTGGTTCTACATACAAGAATCTAATTGATACGTTTTAATTCTATTTTCAATTTGAAAATTATAACATTTAATATTATTTTTACATATATAAAAATGAATAATGATTATGAAATTAAAAGTTACATTAAATGAAGATCACATTAAGTTGATTAAGCACTTGTGGTTTCAAGATTTTAACACAAAGGTTGGAATTGATAAGTACGACATTTTTGGTAATAGCCGCTTGTTTGAAGATATGGCACGTATTCTTGGACTAATGGATCACATTAGAATGGAAACATTAGATGATTGGGATGGTGCTAAATTTGACCAAGAAGCGACAGATAAAATGCTTGAATTGGCAGAGTTCCTTGATGAAAATATTTTATCTATTGAGGAAATCCTTCATCAACACTGTGACGTTGGTTTAAAGGTTGGAACATACACCTGTCTTGACAATGTGCGAATATGGAAATTTGAAGAATAAAAAAATGGCGATACTTTTGAGTGTCGCCATTTATGTTTAAAAATCGTTTATTATAAATTTGAAATCTTTTGCTTTTGAAACCTTTTTACAATAAGGACAAGCAATAACTTTACCGGTATCAACCAAATCAGTTTGTTCACTGTAGATTGGTTTATCAATTTTAGACCCAATTGGCTTGTAATATTCAATATCTACACCTTGAAAAGCAATTGGTTCATTACAACTCGGGCAAATAGCGTAGAAATTTGCACCTTCATATACTTCAACAACTTCCATCATCCTTCACTTGCTAATTTATGTAATATGTCATTTTGGATTTGCGTATCAGGTACCCATTCTCCACGAGCAATTTTTGAAATCTCTGAACGGCGAGCATCATCATTTCCACTAAGACCACTAATTTTTCTTGCAAGCCCTGATTTATTAATTGATGGGTCATTTAATGCTTGGCGAACTTGCATAGCTTTAGATTTAGTTTCTTCGTTGATTTTCTTAACAAGCATATCACGTACCATAGTTTCTACAAGTGCACGTGTTTTTTTATAACGTTTATTTTCATTTATTGTACGAGTAAACTGCTCGTTAATCATTCTCTTTAATTTATTATCCATATTAATCATTTATTTTATTATAAATAGTTGGTTTCTTTTCATTATTGTAGTATATTAAAGATAAAAAGATATATGAATTCACCTATTAGATATTTTGGGGGTAAAAATGGTATGGCATGTAAAATATTAAAATATTTTCCTAAAGAAGGTTCTTATAACACTTATATTGAACCATTCGGTGGGAGTTTTGGTGTGGCCTTACATAACCCAAACATCCCACCAATTG
>QWBZ01000232.1_pt1 | contig 35364 bp, 35 predicted proteins | sample 1972441 | NCBI WGS metagenome assembly QWBZ01 (sample SAMN09866721, study PRJNA288562) | Human oral metagenome isolate term6_saliva, whole genome shotgun sequencing... | isolation source: mouth | host: Homo sapiens | place: USA: California
AGTATTCAAAGTCTTAGCATTCTTGATTGCAAGAAGGTTAGTAAGACCTTTAGTACCCATATCACGGAAATAGAATACGTCTTGACGGAAAGAACAAAGTGTTTCAATAGCACGTTTTACAATATGAGGATAGTTAGCATCGACAACAATATCAATTGGGTTGTTATCGATATCATAGATATCATCATTGAAAGCACCATTGTATACTTTAGCCATTTCTGTAGCATATACAGATGTAGCATCAGTTACACCTTTATAGTTAGAGATAGGAGATGTACCGAAAGTATCACCATTATAACCACCAGTCAATGGATGACCAGCAAAGCTATCAAGTTTAACTGTCGCTACACCATCATTAGTAGATTCTAGTACTTCAAAAGTTTTGAATACATCACCTTTCCAAGTACGAGCACCAATGATATCAGATTCACGTAAACGAGTTTCAGAGATACCAGCAATAGCTGCTACTTTAGCATAGAATAATTGCATTTGGTCTTCATAACCATAGCATTTAACTTGCTTAGAAGTACGTTTAACAACAGAATCAAAGAATAGATTGTATCCAGCTTCAACTTCAGAAGGATTCAAAGAGAATACAATAGATTCTAATGTATTACTGTTTTCATCGATATCCAATACGTAACGTGCAGATTGTGCAGAACGAGACAAAGTGGAATCAAAGGAAATAGTAATATTCTTTTGAGATACACCACGACCATTATCCATAATCAAGAACAATGGGAATTTGTTATCTTTTTTGTTTTTGTATTTGTCATAGAATGCTTTTGCAGTAGCAACGTAGTCATTACCATGAACGTTTTCTTCAGCAGCCAAAGTTTCTACAGAGTAGTTAACTTGACATACTTTATACATAGCAGCAATGCCATCTACACCAGCTTCTTCTTTAGTGTATGTAGGGCGTTGTGCTGGATCGGAAATAGATGCTACATCAGTAGCTTTCCAATATAAATCAACTGTTACATAAGAGCCATCAGCTTTAGTAATAGGAGATCCAGTCAATGGATCAATTTTAATTCGAGCTTCTTGACGAGAAATTTCTTTCACATGAGCAACTACACCTAGCATAGCTAAACGAGAAGTTGGGTCAACAACACGTTTTGCATAAACAATACCGCCGTTGTTGATTACGTTAGCAGCTTGGAGTAATGGTTGACCATGACGAGCAAACGAGATTTCACCATATTGATCGAAGAAATCATCGCCTTGCCATTTAGTATATTCTTCAGTCCCTTTATCAGATGTAAAACCAGCAAATACAATTGGTCTTGTAGTAGAGTCGGCTACATTCAGAGAGGGAATATAACTTTGGTCTTCAAGAATGATTTTTGTACCAATCATAATCTTTTATTTCCTCCTTAATAGATTTTAAATAATAGTTATAAACGAATCCTAGATGGATACTATTTAAACTTTTATTCATATGTTAATTATGGCTATTGCATAAGGATCTTTTCCATTGGAGAGTCAACTTTATTCTTATTGATAATAGAGTTGACTACCGCATCATCCCAGTTTTCTGATGTAATGGAAGTAAATGCAGAAATATACTTAGGTACCATCTTAATTGATAATGGTTTATACTTATGCATATCAGTTTCCTTAGCTAAGCGGAATGGAACTGATTCATCTTTAACAGATCTACATAGTTCAGATACAAGGATACCAAACATCTGTGCAGAGATACCAAAAGAAGAACCATTGAATTTAATAGAATCCATTAAGAATGAATGTAATTTATCATATGCAATTACATTAGGGATATTACCAGTAATCATGAATAGTCTAAACATATTTTCAACGTTGGTAATATCTTCAGGTGAACCAGTATTTACTATAACTACATCATCTTTCTTAAAATGTAGAATACGATAATCTACTGGAACTGGAATCTTCTTATCTAAGATATAATCTTTTACCTTTTCAATAGATGATGGCATAGTAGATATAAGAACTGGATGACTAAATAACTTAATACCATAGATAGATTTCCCTTTAGAATCAAATACTTCATAGGAGAATAGTCCTAATGTGTTTACATATTCACCAGCTTCTTCGGCATATTTCATATGCCCATCATTTCTAAAATAATTCTCTGGGATATAGAATACTAGTTCCCCGTCCCCTTTAAAAATAAGAGACGTTCCTTCTTCTTTAAGGAACGCTCCTACATTTTTCATACCCATAGTAACCTCCTATAGAGTAAAATAGTGTCTTATACTCTAATGTTTAGGGGCAACAAAATTACTGTTATTTAGACTCAAGAGCTTTAATGCGGTCATCAAGAGCCTTAAGTTTTTCATCCATAGTAACTTTATTATAGATAGCTGTATTATAGTGAGCTGTAGTTAATACAGTATAAGAGTTATTACCATTATAATGCTTAAACTCTTTACCAATCACTGTAGTAATAGCTCTCTTATCACCAAGCTCTAGATTGTTATTTTTATTGATCTTAGCAATAACTAATGTATTATTATCAGTAGTTCTACCATGGTAGCCTACCTGATTACCAACTGTAATACCATTATTAAGATAATCGTTATTGATATGATTATAATAAGACCTCTTAGAAGAATACTTATAAATCCGAACGTAATCATGAGAATTGGCACACATATAAATATCGCCATTAACATAAACAAAATCTTCAATTTCACAGAATGGCTCCATTTCAATTTCTCTAATAACTTTAAATTCATTACCAATTAGACGGCATTCAATAAGTCTACGTGCTACAGCAAAGATAATTGTATCACCTTTAAGATATGCACCATTAGAGTCTAGATTAGTCTCATCTACTTGTACAATATACTCTTGTTTAGTAGTCATGGTATTATCAGTATAGATTCTTATTTTACGAGACTTACTATCTTCACCTGGAACGATAGAGATATATCTACCAGAACCATCTAAGTCTTTACCAATATTAAAGCACTTATCAGGATAATCTCTAAATTCTCCTAAAACAAGATCCCCAGAATCATTACGGTTAATATTATAAATACGACTACCGTTAGCTGCACCATTCGTAGCTCTAATAGTTTCACCATCCATAAATAATGTATTAACATGACCTAGTTTATCCATACCTTCAAAATCAGTAAATTTAACAATATTCATATCGGCATCTAATTCATAGATACGTTGTTTAGAGTTATCTTGACTACAACATCCTAAGATGAATCTCTTAACTGTTGGGTCATATGTAAACCCTTGACATTGATTAACTACAGTCTTATCTATTTCTATAGTCTTAATAAAAGTAATATTTGTTTGATCAGACAATGTAGCTGGTCTTTGTGCATTGATATCAGAACCAATGTGTCTGAAAGATTGCTTAAGCATTTCTGTAAAGTCTTTTGATATTTTCATAATAAAATCTCCTTTCAATTACTATATTGTAAAAGAAAACCCAGAAGAGGTTAATCCTCTTCTGGGAATAATTATATTAAGCGTATTCAATTACGGAACCTGCAGTGGTAACACCAGTTAATCCAGCAGGAATTTTATCATAATAATCAGGATATATTTCAGATAATTGTTTAGAATCATCAGTCAATGCAGTAATAGGTTCCCATGCTTTCTTAGAATAATTATATTTTTTAGTTTTATCTAAGTTATAAACAGGAAGTCTATAGTGTTCAAATTCATAAGTACCTAAACCAGGATAATCTTCTGGTATTAATACATTAATAAATTTATCCCATATTTTAGCTAAAGCATTAGTTGAGTATGCTCCTAAAACAACATCTTGACCACCTGCTGTTAATAAAATATCATTTACTGATTTTACCTTAGTAGTATTTGTAAAAATAAATTTAGCAGGTTCAGATGGAGGAGTTAATTTAAAGAAAGTACCAGATCCATCAGGATTCATTTCAGTATGTCTTAAATATGGTTCTTGACAAACTATTAATGATACATATGCTGTAGAATTTTCTTTAAATTTAACTGTTTTTATGTTTTCATTATATGTAATAACGCCATCTGATAAAGATGCAGATTCTAGCATTTCTCCACTATAATTAGTAAATTTAGTATCATATGGTGATGCTAAAAGTAAACCACAATGGTTATAACCATTATCTACAAGTGTCTTTTTACCATCAATATCATCATAACCGCATTTATCTATAATAACTTTATTTAATATACTAGCACCATAGCTAGCTCCACTTAATTTTCCACATCCAAAATATAATAATGGCATTAATAATTTATTATCACTATTAGGTGGACAATTAAATTTAAGTTCTTTATCTTGTCTAATAGTGTTGCCTAACATCATACCAATAAGATTTTGTCTATATGAAAATAAATCAAAATCATAGCAATCTGGTGCATTTTTTAAAAATGTTATCATATTATCATTATTATATGTCCAACGTATATATCCATTTTCTTCAACCATACTAAGGCAGAATGATGGTACATTTACTGGAGCATAAGTTTCTTGTTTTAGTGTATCATTTTCTGAAATGCTAGGAATGCACACAACTCTATTTAATACATAGTGTTCATAATTTACATATGGACTCCAATCGTCATATTCTAAATTATATGCAATACTAGTAAATTCATTCTTTGGAATAAATTTATTTTCTTTATAACTATAAATTTTAGTGCCATCTAAATTACTTACTTTGATGAATTGTAATACATTAAGCATTACATCTTTATTATGTAATTTAGCAATATTACTTTCATTTTCTTCTACGAAAATTTGTATTCTATCATGGTTTTTACTAGATAAACTACTAGGAATATCTACTGGATCTATAAAATATCTAGAAACAGAATTAAAATGTGTAGTTTCTGATAATGCATTAAATTCAAAATTAACATCATTCATTTTAATTCTTAATGCAGGCTCTTGAGAATTAAATCTTGTAGATTGCTCACTAGTTAATTCCTGAAATCCTTCCATATTCATATCAGTAAATTTACTAAATATATGATACATAGAATCTGATTTTATAATCATTTTATCACATTCTACATCTGTAATATTTAGATTCGTAGAAAATGTAAATGTATTAGTTTTAACTTTTGTAATTTCTTTATCATTTATAAATAATTTACCATAATATCCTGGCATACTAAAATTATTAATAGTAGCAATATTATTAGTATCTATATCTATAGAATTATTGGTATCATGTATATATACATCAATATTTGGAGCCGAGTTACTCCAACTAGATAAATTTTTAAGAGTACCAAACATATAATCTTTAGTCAATCTATTTAATACAGAAGAAATATTAGAAGGATCTGCATTTAATTTATATTTATAATAACCAAGAGATGTCATTGTAGCTTTAGAAGAATCTGTTGGATTTGGTAATTTTGATAATGATAATCTAAAATCTTTATTTTTAGGTACAGTATATGTACCATCGTCAGTTTCTAATATAGTAGCATTTACTTTATCTATATAAGATGATCTAGGATCAAATAAGAATCCACCACTCAATGACATTGAACCACTATTGAATCCTAATAATTCTCTAGATTCCTTAATAGCAGCAGGAATCTTATTAATCTCTGTACTTAAAGTGGAAGTAGAGTTGGAAATCAACTCTACGTTATTTTCTTTTAAGGTACTCTTAGCAGCTTTAATATCATTATGAATAGCTTCTAGTGTTTGAATGATTTGATTAGAAGTGTCTGGCATTATTGGTTACCTCCACGTAATTCTTTAAGCTTTTCATTAATAGCATTCAATGTCGTATTAAATTCTTCTTTAGTTACTAAATTAGATGTATCTACTGAACCACCAGACCCTGCCGGAATTGCAGCAATTGCATTAGTTACATCAGTTTTAGTAGCAAACTTAGTATCCATTTCACCTTTATTATAAAGGTCTTGGAGTTTCTTATTTTGGTATTTAGTTACGAAGTAATGGTTATCATCTTGAGTTACATTAGCAGCTGGGATAGCAGATGTATCTACAGAAGAACCGCCACCATTATTACCTTGGATCCATTCTGTACCATTCCAGAATACAGGTGCACCTACAGTAGTATCAAAATACATTTGACCGACAACTAAGTGCTCAGTTGGACGGTTTTCGGTAGCTCCAGAATGGATAATTGGTACAGTTACGTATGTCATATTTTTCATACGGTTAACTTTACGTGGAATTATTTTAAATCCATCTGCGAATACAGGATCACCAGTAGTACCAGTAGCATCAATAGTGTATGGAAAAGCATATCCTTGTTTATTTTCTTCATAAGGTTTTAATGTAAGAGTTTTAGCATCTTCATTTACTGCAGTGATTTCAAATTCAAGTGATCCAGATTCTAGATTTTCTAGTATACTTCCAACATTAACTATCTTATTAGCCATAGTACCATTTTTAAATTTTGGCAATTCTGCAAATGTAGCGGTATACGTCTTATCATCTGAATTATATGTAAAAGAAGTTATTGGACAATCTCTTTTATAAATAGTTACTTTTGTAGTATTTTCATATGTAGATACATATGCAAAGTGACCATATTCTTCTGGATCTAATTCAGTAAAGATATCACCTTTAACGCCAGCTGTATTTTCAGAATAATCTTCATTATTCATACCAATTGACGGAGTACCTTTGGAAGATGCTAAGTATAATGCACCAAATGTACTAGCTAATGCTTGATCTGTACCATTCATATTACGATCTGTACCAAGATATGGTCTTGGTTTATAAGATTCATTCTTGGTATTATAATTTAGATTATAAGAACCAGACTTTTCATAAGTGACATTTATAGCTTTTTCAGTAAAGAATTTTAAATGATCAGATTCAGATACATTATGTAATGATAGAGGAATACTAGTATTAAAGAATGCAAATTTAGGTATTTTTTCAAATACACTAGCAAAGTTTTCTTCAAACTTTTCAAATGTAACATCAGATACATTAACCAACCCAGATTCAGAACTAGATTGACTGAAATCGATAAATGAAGGTACATAACTTTCATATTGATATACATTATCAACACTAATAGGTTTCAAATCTAATCTAATATCGGATATTGTACTTGATTGAGTATTAATTGTTAGAACAGACATACCCGCAGCAAGATCATAGAATCCTTTAATGGATACATTTGACATCAAATATGGAGTAAAACTATGACTAGGCATATTATTATTATCAAAGATAGATTCTTTATCATAAATAATATCGATATTCTTAACACTACATTTAACACTGACATTTGTACCACTTTTACAATTCTTAATAGTGATATTATCTAACGAGTTATTATTAGAGTAACTAGAACTAAGATCTAATGGATACTCCGCACCATCAATATAGATATTTTTTAAATCAGCATCAAAAATATTATAGTTTAAGTTAATAGTATAATAGGTATTAATGAATTCCATATTAGTACAAGTAAAGTTATATAACTTATACTCACTAATATTGAAATTATCATGACTTTCTTGTGAAGAAGTAATAGCATAAATAGAAGTGGATTGTTGTAGATTAGTTTCATCTGCAGGAAGTTCATGACCTTCGATTACAAATCCATCAAATCTTACATTATAACCACGAGTTGTAGTTGCTTCAAAGTTTTCTGGTTGTAATTGGAAACCTACATAGATACTATATCCTTCAGGGGTTTGTTCTCTAGTGCCATGCATTTCAATTTTAGATTTATATCTATTTTGAGCATGGATATATACATATTTCTTACGATCACTTGGGACCATTACATTAACTGGACCAGAAATCTTATAAGTACCATCAGGGAAGATTACTTCTGTATAATCTTCAGCATGGACTTTTTGGAATAGCTCATTTAACTTTGCAGTTACATCAGTAGCACCAGTATTATCAATACCGAATTCTACTACGTTAATTGGTTTGCCAGCAAATACTTTAGATTCAATACCTTTAATATCAGAACCTACTTTACGAGCAAAAGGTTTAAGAGTTTTCTCAATAGCTTTTTTAAATTCAGCCATGTTTAGATTTCTCCTTTCAGAAATTTAAATAAAGGAGAGATGATCATTATGATCATCTCTCATTAGTATTACTTTATTGTATATTCAATTTTATTAGATTAAGCTTGAGGAACTACTGGAGTACCAGTTTCAGTACTTGCAGCAGCTGGTTCAACACCAGTTTTACCAGCTTCATATTCAGCAACTAAATTAAGATCACCAAGATCTAAAGCAGTTTCTAAAGCTTCAGTTTTTACATAACCTGTCAAATCAGGAGCAGCAACAGTTGCACTGATTACACCAGCTTCAGAGATAGTTACGCCTTCACCAGCAGTCAATTTAGGTTGAACTTCTGTAGTTTTAGCATAACCTTCTAATTGAGTTAATACAGCAGCATTGGTAGCATAGTTAGCTAATTTAGTATCTAAAGCATCAGCTTTAACTAAACCAGCAACTTTACCATCAATTAAAGTTGTAACTTGTTCAGTAGTAGAATAAGCACTTAAATCGGCAGCTTCGCCAGTACCTCTAGCGGAGATAGTGCCATCTTCATCGATGTGGATATTAGCACCAGCTTTAAGTTTATCTTGTTTACTGTCTTTTAATTTTTTAATATCAACACCAACTGCTTTTGCAAAAGGTGCCAATACTTTTTTCAATTGGGCTTGAATAGAAAGAGCCATTATTGATTTCTCCTTTCAAAATATTATTCTAACGAACAAACATTATGCTCGCTACTAATATGTTTCGAAAAATTAGGGCTGAGAATATTTCCCAAATGATTAGTTTGCACCTTCATTATAAGCGTCAAGCATCATATTAGGGTCTAATTCTTCTTCACTTTCAGAATTTGTAGCTGTAGAGGAAGCTGTATTTCCAGTAGTAGCTGGAGCAGCTGGTTGAGCAGGAGTTGCTCCAGTATGAGTTTCTTCATGAGCTGGTTCAGCTGTGTGAGTTTCTTCTGTAGTACCAGCTACTGGAGCTGTTTCAGGAGTAGTTACTGTAGTAGTTTCAGTGCTAGGAGTAGCAGCAGGAGTTGTAGTAGCTACAGTAGGTTCTTCATGAGTAGCAGGAGCTGGAGTTACAGTTGTTTCAGAAGTACTAGGAGTTACTGTAACAGTTTCACCTGTAGTTGCAGGAGCTTCAGTGTGAGTTTCTTCATGAGCTGGTTCAGCAGTATGAGTTTCTGTTTCACCAGTAGTAACTGGTTGTTCAGTATGAGTTTCTTCATGAGTAGCAGGAGCTGGAGTTACTGTAGATTCACTAGTACTTGGAGTAGCAGGAGCTGTTTCAGTGTGAGTTTCTTCATGAGTAGGTTCAACATTGTGAGTTTCTTCTGTAGTACCAGTAGTTACTGTAGTCTCACCAGTGCTAGGAGTAGCTTCATGATGTTCTTCTGTAACAGGAGCAGCTGGTTGTTCGGTATGAGTTTCTTCATGAGTTGCAGGAGCAGGAGTTACTGTAGTTTCACCAGTGCTAGGAGCAGCTTCATGATGTTCTTCTGTACTAGGAGCTGGAGCTTCAGTATGTGTTTCTTCATGAGCTGGTTCAACTGGAGTTACGGTGGAAGTTTCATGAGTTTCTGTAGTACCAGGTGTAGCTGGTTGTTCAGTATGTGTTTCAGAATTGTTAGGAGTTTCAGTGTGTGTTTCTTCATGAGCAGGTCCATTGTCTCTACCATCCTCATATGCATCAACTAAATCTTTACCTAAGTTTTCATCTTCTTTATCTTCATGAGTTTCAGTGAAAGTAAGACCAGAGATTACCCAGCCTGCAGTAGTTGCACCATCGAAAGTAGCTTTCAATGTACCAGCAACAGTTTCATTTCTGAAACGAACTTCTTTATCTTCATCAGGACCATTATCATTCAAAGAATTCAATACAGATGCAATAGAATCTTGATCTAATGGACAGTTAGTCAAATCAATACCAGTGTTCAATTTACCAGTTACACGTAGAGTTGCCAATGCAGTAGCATCTTTAAACATTTCTTTTGTTGTAGTCAAAGAAGATACATCTAATTTTAATGCTTTCAAAGCTTGACAACCTTTAAACATAGCTTCAGCATTTTGTACACCATGAGTACTGATTTCAACTTGTTCCAATTTGGAACAACCTTCAAACATACCTTTTGTGGATGCCAATGCATCAGATGTAGTCAATTGAACTTGACGTAAGTTTTGATTATCTCTAAACATATAGTTTGCAGATTTAACTTTCTTCATATTCAATGGAGCCAATTCATTCAATGCCAATGCACCGTCAAACATGTAGTCTGTATATTCAGTGTCATCAGTATTTAAAGTATTGTCTAATTTAGTCATTGTAGAGTATTCTTTAGGATATGCAACTTTAAGGAAGTTATAAGCATTCTTAGATACTTTAATGAAGTTAGCTGCAGAATCTTGACTCAATTCAGAATCTTCAATTACACCAGCTGGTTTCAAACCACGGATGTTACGAACGTCAATGGAAAGAAGTTGGTTTTTGAAGTCGATAGAAGCATCGAATTTAACCACGATTTTTTCATCACGTTGAATTACACCATTAGCAGAGTAAGTAGAAAGACCAATGTGTTTATTAGTCCAGTACTCAAAGTTACGTACTTTACCAGCGGCACGTTTCAATTCGCCATCTTTTACATAATCAATTTCCCAGATTTCTTTAGCACCTTCAGAAAGAAGAACTTTATAGTTATCATCTGGATTAGAGAATACGAAAGAGATCAAGAGAGATCTACGGATCTCAGCTTTAATGTCTACCATATTAGCTTTAGGACAAGCACGTTTATTGTCGCCACTAGCAGTAGAGTAAGGATTACAATTAGTAGGGTCAATTACATTGTCTATTGCCATTTAATTACCTCCATGAGTAAAAATATTATATTAAATTACCATAATGTTGAAAAATATTGAGGAAGGTCATTAAGACCTTCCTCTAGATATTATTTATCGTTAGGAGACCATTTTTGAGCCATCAAGGATTCCATGATGCGATCAGTAGTAGTTCTGATACCAAGAGAGTTAGCAGAGTTTTGAGAATGACCTACACGAGCTTGTTTCATAGCACGGTTAGCGGTGTATTTTTCAAGCAAGTTACGAGGTAAGTTCATAATCTTAAGAGAAGCAGCACGACGTTGTTCAGCTTCTGTTAACTCAGGATCTTCATGGAAGTAGTCAGTTGCTACATCAAGAAGTTCAGTATATTTGTAGATCATTTCTGTATATACAGATTGGTATCTACGACCGAAAGAACGAGTATCAGAGATGATACGACCATTCAATGCAATTACATTAGAACCATCAGCAAAGTTAAATGTGTATTTACCAGTGCCAACTTCACTAGAGTCAGTGATGGCAATTTTATTAACATCTTTAACTTCTTTACCGTTTTCATCTACAGTAGTTGTATTAAGATTTTCAATGATCTTAGCTTTCAAAGTATCAGCGAAATCTTCATATGGTTTTTCAGGTTCTGCGGAACGACCATCAGAAACAATTTTACCAGCTTTATCAAATTTAACTACAGCATCATCAGAGTAAACGATTTCAATGAAACCTTCTTTATCAGATTTTACTTCTTTGATTTGAGTTTTAGTTAGACGAACAATAGCGTCTTTATATTGTTTAATAATTTCTGGATGCTCAGCCAATAACTCTTCAGGTTTTTGTACTACATAGTAGCCAGAACCTTTAAGAGTATTGTAGTCATCAGCATCACCATGAAGATTACCTTCATCATCAACTAATACTTCAATTGCAGTAGCACGTTTATCTTCTACTGTAAGGTTTTCAGTTGGACCATAAGTGATTTTAATAGCAACTGCAGTTTCTTGAACTTCAGATTCCATTAAACCACCAAGTTTACCAGGAACGTAGCAACGTTCATCCAAAGTTTTACCTTGAGCTTTAGCCACATCAAATGGGGATACATATTTGTATTTGTCAGTTTTCAATACTTTCTTAACTGTTGCATCAGTATGGTCAAAAGCATTTTTAACAAAGTTTAATACAGTACCATCAGTGTATGTGATTGTACCAGTACCCTTTTTATCAGTATTTTCTCGGAATACACCATCAATCTTGTTTGCAGTTTCAGTAGCAGTATGTACTTCTGCAGCAGGTTGAGAAGCAGTATTACCAAGTACTTCATTATCAGGCATAATACTTTCTCCTTCTAGAAAAAATAGAATTAATAAAATAATGACCCCAATGGTTTTTCACCATTGGGGTAAACCATTATTCTTATGTCTATAATTATTTTCTACGTTTTTTAGTTTTAGGTGCATATTTTTGAACAACTTGAGCTTTCAAACCATTTTCATATGCTTTGAACCCAGTAGAGATAGTAGTACATAGACGTTGATAGTTAAATGCTACTTCTTGGAAGATACCAGATACTTCTTGTTTAGTCTTCATAGAATGAAGAGCACCACCTAAAAGAAGCATCATAGTATATAGACGCATCATTTGAATCTTATCACTAAAGTTAGTTGTACAAACAATAACTTCCATTAAGATAGAGAAGATATTAATAGATTCAACTTCATATCCAGTGAATTCAGAGATTGCATCCATGAATACACCAACGTTAATATTCTTAATATTGATACGTTCTAATGCTTCATGAATAGCTTCAACGTTACGTTGTTGATGTTTGAATGCTTTACCAACGTTGAAGTAAGATGGACGAGTTTCCATAGCTTTATATAAGAAACCATATTCTTTAGCATCATTATTAGCATTCAATACATTGATACAAGATTCAATTACATTTTGATCTTCAGTAGAATCCATAATACGATTCATTTCAGTAATACGATTATTATAGGATTCTTCAATGTAGTCTTCTAACATCTTAGACATTTCTTTAGATTCAGCTAAGTTATTAACTTTAGTTACCGCATCATTAACTAAATCATGACCTTTATCCATATAAGCATTACCACAGACTTCACGAATGAAACCTTCGATAAAGAATTTATAGATAGTATTATCATTAGTATTGATACCAGTCTTACCAGCTTGAACTAAGAATTCTTGTTTAGATTGAGCAGAGAGTAAATCTAATACATCAGCTTGTGGATTTTCTTGAAGTTCTTTATATACTTTGATGATATCTTCATATACTTCATCAGAGAATTCAGCTTCTTTGAAATCATCAGATTCATCTTTTTGATGTTTTACATCTTCTACTGTGATATCAATTTCATCAAACTTATTTATAATTTCTTCCAATTCCGATGTATCCAAAGTAGCTTCGGTAGTATCGGAATCTCCAATGGAGCCATCACTTTCATTTGATTCTTCATTTGGCACAATAGTCGAATCATTTCCTTCCGAGCTTCCGCTTTCGTTAGAGGGAAAGTCGGCATCAGCCTTATCCTCCTCAGGTAATACTTCTACTTTTTCCATCTTTTCGATTTCTTCTACAGTAGGAATAGTTTCTGGGACGATTGGTTGAATAATTTCACCTTCAGGGAATTTAGCCATATCTTCTTCAGATACAGTTTCTAAATCTTTAATTTCAGTCTCAGTTAAACCCTCAGCTTCTTTAGCCAAGTTCTTTACGTAGTTGATGTCTTGTTTAGCCGTTGTTTCCATTAGTTTCTTCCTCATCTTCTTCTAAAATAATATCATGATCAAAAGCTGTAGCTTCTGTCATATTAGACTCATCTATCTTTGTATTTGGACGATAAACTGGTCTAGTAAAATCTCTAGTTAATGTAGGTTCTTTCTTTTCCATGATTAACCTAACCCTTGGATACGTAAACGTATCTCTGTAATATACTCAGGTAAGAAGTTTTCATTAGATAAGATAACTTTCATAAAGTCATTATAGATATTAATATTTTCACCAAAGTTATTTACAATCAAATCAACCATAGGTTGTTGATAACAACTTTGAAGAAGATCCATCATATTGATATCCAATGTGGCGACATATTGAAGTACTTGTGGTAAGTTAGCATTGATAACAGCTAACTTAGTATTCTCCATAGTCTTACGATTGTAGATAGTAGAACTATCTTTATTCTTCTTAGACTCTTCTAACTCTAAAGCAGAATAAATAGAGTCTTGCTCTTTAATGATTAATCCGATAACGAAATCAACCATATGCTTATTGAAGCTACAGACTAAGAAGTCATATAGTGTAGCTGCAGCAAGATAAATATTATCATCCGTTGTAGTATCGAATGACATATTACATGAATTACAGATAATATCAATAATATTCCGATATGTGTCTTCTTCTACTGCATTAGTATTTTCGACATCCATTGGGAAGTTTGCACGGATATTATCAAAATTAGATTTAAATGTGTTTACTATATTAGGTTTTGGTATAATAGCAAATTCGTACCGTTTACTGATTTGATCTGAGATCACATCGTAAATATAATCACTACTAAAATTTGCTAAGATTTCAGATAACTGATGTTCATTGGCTAACTCATAGCCACTGGCTGTACTATATCCGAACATAGCTCCTCCTTACAAAAAATAAATTTGTATAAATTTACTATATTGTAACTAGATAAATAATTTTTAAACTTTATCATAAAATTTTGCAAGATTACCAGATATATGACTCTTGACATTTGGATCATCTAAACTATAGATAGAAGTAAATGCTGATGGATTTAATTCTCCTTCAGTATCATTACGTATTTGATCTATAGCATCTTTAGTCATATTATATTTATATGCATAAGCTTTCAAGAATTCAGGATCTCTAAATGCTTCTCTTAATAAAGCATCTTCCTTTTCTCTCTCAGCTTTCTCCCATTCTTGATAAGTAATCCCGTGAGCTTTAACCATGGCTTTATATTTATCCATAGGACTAACTTCATCAGGATTATCTTTATTCATATCTTGTTGTACTTGATAGATTTCATCATAGATATCTACTGTTTCTACACCAACATCAAATACAACATCATCTATATCATTATCAGTCTTAAGACCTTGCTTTGTAATACCAAAGTTTTCTTTAAGATTCTTACCTTCATACCATACATATAATGCCATGAGATAAGAGAAAGTTAAATCGTCATGAGTATTAGTAGAATGCTCTATCTTACCATTACGTTTAACTTCTAAACCAATAAATTCATCATAAAGTTGTCTAGTAACAAACTTATCTTTATGATTATCCATACGTTCTCTTAAGATTTCCATTAAGAGTTCACGTACATTCTTAGTCGAATCAAGACCAAATACTTTACATAAAGCCTTAGTCTTCTTAATTGCCCCAGGACCTTCAAAACGTTCTTCAAGTATTTTTTCTTTATGCTCGAAGTATAAGTTCTTAGAGATACCTGCCTTCTTAAGTAATGCTATAACCGAGGCGCCGAACCCATTATTATTTAGATATAGACGCTACTCTATACCCGTGCGTTTTTTTTTCGCATCCACTCCCATTACAGGACGTGATTAGATCATTTGTCATTCTCCAACATTACTTGCTGAGACCAGGATTTTTCTTCCGCCAATCGCTTGCGGTTCTACTCTCCCGTCAGGAGATGATCGTTGAACGTGTCTTCTAATAATTTTATTTTGAAACCAGCATAATTTCCATGTAGAATAGACTGATTTCTAAATATATAATTTCTTAACATAGATTCAGTTAGACCGGTCTCTTTTATTATAGATTTGAGTCCGTAAAATTTCATAATAATAGTATCATCATATAAAATATAATACTTCCTATTATCCGGTCTTGGAACTTTCATACTACCTTCAGCAACTGCTTGCTTATTATTTTCTGAGTAAGTTCCCCATTTTAAATTATTTACATTACAATTCGTTCTTACTGAATCTAAATGTAATACAATTGGATGGTTTTCTGGATTTGGTATAAATGATTCGGCTACTAATCTGTGGACTAACCATTTATATCGTTTACCTTCATAGTATAAATCAACAGATTTATATCCTTTATTAGTTATATAATAAGAAATATATCTATTTAGTTGATTATTGAAAATATTTCCATCAGAATCTATAGTATATTTACCATTAAATATATCTTTTTTCATAATATCACCTCATATTAGTGTTAAAGGTGATATAAATTATTAGAAGCTTTCGCTGCTAAACGTGGGAGATAACTTTACTCCCATAAGTCAAAGCATTTAACTCTGTTGATACATAGACATTTCTATCTATGCAGTGCGTTCTCTTACACCATTGCGCTCGACGTTTATTACAACGTTTGGCATATACTTTTGGGTTAATTCAACTATAATCTTAGCCAACTCAATTTGGCTAATATAGTTACATTTAAACGTACCGATAACTTTAGTAGTCTTACTATCAATAATAGTGATAGCAGAACTATCTCGTCTATAACCACCAGATACGTCAACCCCCATTATTGGAGGATCTATAGGTTTACCATTTCTAGCATAGTCAATCTTACCATATAAGTTAACTTGGAATTTACCACCTAATACTTCAATTGTAGTATCAGGATCTTTAGTTAAACGAGATACGGTTTCTAATTCATCTAAAGTAAATGGAGAGTTTTCAGAACCTTGAGACCATTCAAGAAGTACTTCACGACGGATGTCTTCCCAACGGTTATTCATAGTTCTACAGATTTCTTTAAACCATTCTTCAGACTTACCAAGTTGAGCATAACTAAACTTGATATAGACAAATGTAGATTTAGTATTAGAATTCATTATATCCATTATCTGTTGATATGATTTATCATACCAAGATTCAGCAAATGGAACAGCATCTTCTTTCATTTGATAAGCAAAGACACCTTCAGTAGATGTTAAGAATCCAGGGGTTGTAGTGAATAAGATACCATAAGGTGCACCATTTGCTCTAGCATTATCGGCAGCTCTCTTAAATGCAGGAACTGTATTAAGATAGATGATTTCATTATATGGTGCAAATCCCCATTCGTCACCCCACAATAAAGGAATAGATTTACCACGTAATGTATTTTGTGCAGCTGTCTTATTACGAGCAGATGCTACTGTGATAATCTTATTTCTATTAACAGCATGCTCAAGTCTCAATACTGTATCGGATACTTTAGCATTCTTACCATCTCTTGTAAATGTTTGGTCCATACGTAAATATGGAGGTAAGCATTCACGTAAGTTTTTAAGAGTTTGTAAGTTATCTTTGGAACCTTCTAAGGCTTTATGCATAAATGCAATAGTAGAGTTAGATGTACCAAAGTTAAATAAGTGTAAATATCTAACGTCAGCTGATAGTGTCTTACCATGCTGACGAGGGAGTTCCAAGAATATATTCATATTATAGATGGAGCAGAAGAATAATGCCATATTACCACGATGTAGTTCTAATGGAATACCTTTACCACTACCACCTTGGTCTGGTACACGTACTACTTCACGAGCAAAGTACCAGAAGTTTACCATACACTCAGCTAAGACCTTACTTTTATAGTAGGTACTTAAATTTGGATCATGTGGATCTATACCAGCAAGGTCAGGATCTAGGAGTGCAAGCATGAATTTATTATTCTTTATCCCAATTGCCTTTAAATACTGATGCATCTTTAAGAAGCTAGTATTTCTTGTAGACATTTGATAATAAATCTTCATAAATACCTCTAGAGTGATATATTATAGACATGATATAATGATATAGTTATTTATAGATAGGAGGTTATATCATGCTATTTTCAATTAAGGAAATTAAGTTATTAAACAAGGAGTTTAGACCAACAGTAGTAGTATACTATATAGTATTATTACTTACATTGGTCATTATATGTGGTTCTGTAGTGGATCCACACTTTATGGTTAGATGGTTATACTATCTAGTAATGAATACTACCAATAATATTAATACTGCAACAACAGCAATGCTATTTGGTAACTTCATTAAACTACTATGTATCTTCTTGTTAGGAAGATATGCTCACCACTTATATAGATTCATTCATATAAGAATCTATGGTAAGAGAAAAAAATTATAAGCTTAATATCTCCCATAGGATCTTAGAATCCTATGGGAGGTAATTATCTTATTTTTTTTCTTTTGCTGCTTTTTTAGCTTCAGATACTTTTTCTTCAGCATCTTCAACAATTTCTTCTTCTTTTACTGGAGCAACAGTAGGTTTTTCTTCTTTAGTTTTAGAATCAGCTGCTACTTCTTTTTCTTTTTTCTTAGCTTCTTCAGCTGCTACTTTAGCTTCGGCAGCTTTACGAGCTTCTTCCTCAGCTTGAGCTTTTGCAGCTTCTTCTTCGGAAATAGTAGGAACAGCTGGTACGTTATAGTTAGTGAAATCTAATACTACTGTATCACCAGTAGGTAAGATTTCATATACTGTAGCTTGTTGGGAAATGCAATCAGCAATTTCTTCTACAGTCAAAACTTCACGATAAATACCACGTACAAGACGATTACGTAAACGAATTGGACGACGGCAATTTACATTAACTAGTTTAGTCTTCAAAGTTTTCATCATATGCCTCCTGAACAGAAACGATTAAATCATCATCAATAAGATCATAAGCTTCTTTCAATTCCACATTATCTTGGATTTCATCAGCAAGATCTTTACTATCGTTATCATGAGTACGATCGATATCAGAAAGCAATTCAATTTCAGCTGCATCATCTTCATCATCAGCTTCAATATCAATTTCTTCATCGTCTAATTCTGCTACAGAATCGATATCAGTGTTGTCATCGTCATCATCTAATTCGATTTCATCCATAGCATCAACGATGTTATCAATAGTATTATCCATGTCATTATCAGTAGCTGTGGAGTCAGCAACAACGTCTTCTACAGTAGAAGCTGCATCATCTAGCTCTTGGTGGATAGTTTTATCATCAGCCATGTTAAAGTCCTCCTTAAAATATTAATAATCTTCTTCATCATAACCGATGTAATCATCGTTATCATCTGCAAGATTATCTAAATCATCATCGGATAATGAAGACAATGCTACATCGTCATCATCCATAATTTCATCATCATCGTCACCATCTTCAATGGCATCAATGATATCTCTTTTAGCAATTAAAGAGTCTAAGAAAGCATTTTCATCGACCATTACATCGAATGCATCTTTCTCATCGATTTGCTCTTTAAAAAAATTATCGAGTTCACTGTTCATTGCAGTACCTCCATTAAGATTACTGATATGTTAACGTGATACATTTTTTAATATAGCTTGAACTTGACGTTCTAGGATATAAATAATCACAGGAACGTAGTAAAATATATCATGTTGAGGGATAGTATAGTTAAAATCTTCTAGAGATTTAAGTAGGAATTCTTCAAATCTATTCATCTTATCTGTATTATTATTAAAGTAATCAATAACGATATTCTTAAAGTAGTTTAGATCATCAGTTTCATACCGTTCATTATCTCTAATACGCATTACTGTATCATCATCAAATGATGGTACTTGCCAATAGTCGCCCATCTTATATTCATAGAAGATATAATAGTAGTTTTCTAAGCTATAATATAAGATAGATGTCTTGTCTTCTACTAGCATACCATAACAAGATGGATTACATATAGTACCAATATCTTTTCTTTCTAATGAATGGAAGAAAGATTTAGAATAATCTAAAGCAAATGTAGCTCTAGTAGGAAGTTGATGTGCTACGTGTAGATAGTCTAAGTCACCAGTATTCATAATATCATGACGTTTAATGAACTCAATCATGTAACTATCGTAGAAATTATGATCATCATAAGAAAAAATAAAAGTCTGAGTTTTATTACTATAGAAGAGACTTCTATAGTAAGCAATCATATCTTGACAGATGTTTTCAACTCTACTAATATAAGAGTAATCATCATCTTTGATTACTAGAGATAGGTTAGTACCGATATTAGTTGTATCCATAGTATAGGATTCTACAACTAAGGAATCAATATCTGTATTATCACCATCATGGGAGCTTAGACGATAAGAGATCTTATACATATTAGCCCCAGTTGGCAATGTATCTAATGATACACTTGTAACTTTGAAGAGATACTCTTCATTAGTATGGTTAATAATGAAATAGTCTTGAGGATAAGGTTTGAAGGAGTTAGGTAATATATAAGCATCACCTTCGATTGTATCTGATTCAAGACCAAAATCACCAGCATCCATTTGAACTTGAATTCTATCAAGACCAAAGATAACTGTATCTTTAATTCTATTATATCTTAATGGAGAATCTCCATCAGTATAGCTATATGCTAAGTTTGTAGACTCATCTAATGTACTTTTACTAGTATTAATATTATAATAAGTACAAGTAGTAGGAGCTTTATCTGTAAATGTATAGAATGTATTATCAAGCCGTTTAGTTTGAGACTCTAATATAGAGTTTATTGTGGCTGTATATGTAGTGTCAAGGAATTTACCCATAGTCGACCTCCTTTATTAATGTGATGTTTAAGACAAAAAAATAAAGCGTACAAAAATCTTGTATCTCAGATAATGGTACTCCGAAATCTTTATTCTTTTGGTTTACATGAGAGAAGACTCTAGATCCTCTAAAGAATGCTATATTATTCTTTATGAAGTATTCTATTTGTCTTCTAGCTATCTCACCAGCCGAATCATTATCGAAGTATAGATGAATATCCATATAGAATATTCCTCTAGAGAGTATATACTGTAATACAGCTGAATACTTATTACCAGCTGCTGCAAAATATATACCAGTAGCTCTATTGGCTATATTATTATATACAGATAAGATATCGAATTGTCCTTCTGTAATATGTACTGTAATTCTATCTGATGTATATGGGATAGAAGATGGTATACAGAAAGCTTTATTATAAATATCTCTATCATCTAGCTTACAGATTAGATATCTATATTTACTATCGACTTCTCTAATACAACGCATAGAGAGTGATGTATTATTAACTGAGAGGAATCCTACATAGTCCCTTTGAATTCGTTGAAAATCAGATTCTGTAGCTCCCAGATACCTCATAATCTGTCGTTTAAAAAAAGAAAAATCAAAGATAATCTTCATATTCATCATCTCTGATACTGACAAATTAGTACCAAGACGACCATTGATATAATTAACTTTATCTGGATATAAATTATAATCTACCTCAAATGCATCATATGCTACTAGAGGTTGTTTAATATGATTAGCAGAGTAGGAATTGCTCCTACTCTGTCTCATATTTTTATTATGGATTTCAATAGATTGTATTAATTCTTCATCTCGTATATTTAAGAGATCTAAAAAAGTTCTATTGACTAATCCACCTGCTTCACATTTGAAGCAATTAAACATATAAGGCTTATCCGGAGATAAGCCTATATACATGTGTTTCTTCCCAGCGGAAGATGTATGTCCACAATATGGACATCTTATCACTAATTCCTTTTTACCAGCAGCAAACTGGCTATTCGGAATTAGTGATTTTAGTTTGCTACCTACATCCATTTATTTATCCTTTGAACCAAAGATACTACCGAGTGCTCCTTTGATTTCTTTACTAGGAGATACTGCTTCTACCATACCAGTTGAAGCTGATACAAGTTCAGTTAAATCTCTAACTTTATCTTTATCAATGGCATATTTAATTGTACGGTATAGTGCATAAATTCCACCAAATAGAGTTGCAGCACCTAATGCTACTTTAATTACATCAGCATCTGTTTCAGTTAATACTGTTTTAATAATATCTTCAGAACCTTCAGGTAATACATCTAAAAAGTCGTTCATAATATTTACCTCCGTTTAATACGTTGTACTATTATTTATCAAAAAGTACATCTAGTGTAAGTTCTTCGATACGATTACGTATTCCTTCATCATCAGTTTGACTATAAAGCCATTGTAATGCAGGAACTAATCGTAAAGCATTACCATTAGCCATCGCTAATAAATCATCAGCATCGGCATTTTTGAATCCAATAGCAAAACCTACAGATTCATAATTTAAAGTATCTTTTGTAGAAATTACCATAGCTGGTTTAACTGTAGATGTAGTGTTTACTTCTACTACAGGTTCTTCTTTTTCTTTAGTACTATCAACGATAACAAAATTATCTTTAGAAATTGTTACAACCTCTTCAGGTTCTTCATCACGAACAAATGGATTTAATCTATTTCCGTTTAAATCCTCCTTAGGTAACTCATCTTTAACTTCTGCTTTATTAATGCAGATGTCATAGATCTCTTTAGGAGTTAATTGATCTTTGAATTTATTATACGTCAATTCAAGATCTTGACCTGTACGTTCAAATGTAGATTTTACTTCTTCAAAAATTTTAGTTGTAATCATTTTTCTTACCTTTAACCTTTCACCAATTCAAGATTGGAATTCAAAATATAACCAGAATCATTCTTTCTAGTTAATTGAGTCAAGACTACCATAAGTGGCAAACTTCTAAAGTCTTTGAGAATCTTATACTCTCTAGTACCATAGATAAATTTACCTTCCTCACGATACTCTTCAAGATAGTCTTCGATGTAATAGAATAGATTTAAATTATCATTAATTCTATTATAAAAATTTCTAGAAGAGTTTGGTTTCAATCCATATTTAACAAAGATTTCTCTTACCATTTCAGGATTAAAGTTTTCACTTCTTGAAGCCAATAATAGCTCATGAGTAAACTTTGCTGATTCCACCGCATTAACTTGTGGATCATGTAAGCTTCTATTAGAGCTAATGATATTAGAATCAGCTGCAAACTTGTTATAGTATGCATCAGTATTATATCTTCTGATATTAGTCTTAGCTGCGTTTACTGTATAGTATTCGCATTCATATTCGATAGCTAAGTCTAATACTTTAGGAGACTGCCCCAGTTTAAATAGGTCATCAATCAATTCGCTATTGAAATATCTGAAATAGATATTGTTTAGAATTGAATTATATGGACGAGTTATACACTTTTGAAGAACTGTTCTCAAATCTAGTCCTTCAATAGTGCTACCAAATCTACGTTCTGCTACATCTTTAGCAAATTCATAATCATCGTAGATTTTAGTTCTAACTACTGGATTGATGTCCATCATACATTCTAGGACATCATCTCCAGTACCAATATCAATATTATTATCTCTAATAAATCTAATATTGCGTAATACCACTTCTGGTATATGATTAAAACGATATTCTTTATTCATCAGTTTTCACTACTCCTAACTCTTTATCCCATTTTCTTCCAGGGATATCATCTCTATAAGCTAATCTAAGCGGATAATACATATATATGAAATCATCACCTGCCGAAGTAAAACTATACTTATTTTTTCCATAAGTAATTTTACGTGTACGCATAAATGAATTGATCTTATCTATATAATCTTTATAAAATCTTTTCCGCTTAATAGCTTTCTTAATTTTCTTAATAATAGGTGCGGTAAACCTAACTTTATTTTTAGCATAGAATAATTCAAGATCTTTAATTGGATCATCTGATGTACCAAGTATCTTTATACACCCTATGCTAAAATCTAAAGATAAATGTGGACGTGTATCTACATTATTTTTAGATACATATATTGTAGGTTTTTCAGGGTCATATCTATTAAGATACTTTGAGTTATCAAAATTAAACTTTGCTAGACTATTAGCCTTAACTTCCGTGCATTTGAATTTATTCATTATTTCTAATGCACTTCTATTAGACCAGTAATAGATTTCATTAACTAGATCCATATTGAAGTATCTAAAATAAATATTCTTTATGACCATTGTAGTTTTTACTATACATGGACATAATAGAATATCTTTTAGAGTGATTTTGTCAAAAGGTTTATTTAACATCTTCTCCAATTTAAAAAGAGATCTAATGTCCGTTTTTATATCAATTATCCGTATATCATCAGGTATTGGAAAATTAATCATTTCAACCTTATTTCTATAACAAAATAATGCATTCTTTAACAACACTGGGTTGTATCCTTCGATATATTGAGTTAGTTCCATTTTTATGCCTCCTTATTTTTATTTGCTTGACGACGATGTTCAGAACACTCTTCACGAGTAATTGTAATTTCCTCACCAGGCTTCAATGCTAAGATTTCATTAGCTCTATTAGATACAATTGCTTTTAAAGTTTTGCTATCAGGAAATTCCCAATTATCATCACCTAGTTCTGCTGATCTTTGGTCACTCATTTCACCTCCTCCGTTCCAGAATTCTTGTCCACAGGAACGATAAGCAGATAAGATATTTCCTTCTAGATCTACTTCCGCATTTAGGTTGTCATAATGGCATACATCGTATTGGAAATACCCATCATTATAAGCATAGTTTGATTCAACTACATAACGATCTTCTAATCGTTTGATTGTGGTATGTCCTAAATATACGCAAAGTCTTCCTAAAGTTTCAATTAGTTTTTCCATGATATTTGTCCTCCTTTTCTTAATTACATTATAACAATATATCATTTCACTTCTATAATATATATTCATAAAAAAGAATAAGCTGTAAGAAATATCCCCATAGGAGTTTAGCTCCTATGGGGTAATTATTATATCTTATTTCTTACCATAAGTATTATCCCAATCAGATATTTTTTCATTGATTTCATCAAGTTTATCAGTTTTATATCCATATGCAAGATTAAATCTTAAATCATTAATGTCCTCAATATCCATATCCCAAGAGCTAATCATTTCAGATTTGAAGTCATAAAGATATTCTGCATCTACACTATTATATATTTCAGTATATGCTTCTATAAAATCTTTAATGAACTCTGTAGGAAGTTCCATATCTAAATGACTTTCAATATCACCTATAATATAATCTACTTCCCAATAAATATCTTGATTAGTAATTTCAATACCATTGATTTCGCCTTTAAATGCTTGTATAACTTTTGATTCCATTTTAGTTTCCTCCAAATAAAATAATACCACTAGTAGCTAAACTCCTAGTGGCTTTTCTGTATATTCTCTTGTATCCATATATTCTATGATATCATTATATGCTTCTTTAATATTAGCATCATATATATCTACATTAATATATCCTTCAGGCATAATACGCATTATATTATCAGTTTCATCTAATGCATATTTAGCTTCTCCAGTATCTACTACATAGAAGTTATCTCTATTAACGTAGAATTTATATCCAGTATAGTCAGAAGTAAATACAGTTTTCTCTTTTCTTAGCTTGGTACTAATAAGAGTATAGTATCCCCTTAGTATCATAGTAAATCTCCTTTTTACTTAAAACTTATTTACTCTTTTGTTTAAAGATAACTTATAGGTTAATGACCTTAATGTCTTTATTATAACCATATTCCTTATTAGCTTCTCTGAATATGGCTAATATATTATCCATACGAAATTTATCTCTTCTAGCTAATCTATAAGTAGTTTCTAATGGATAATCTGGATCATATTTATCAAATTCATTATATTCAATACTAACAAGTGTAATCTTATTTAGTTTTTTATCTATAACTATTCTACCATAGAATCTTACTTCATCTATATACGTACACTCTACGGTTATATTTGGCAAGAATTCTTCTATAACTACATTACCAAATATAAAATTATAGAATTCTTCTGGCATATCATTTAAGTTAATCATTATCTTCACCTTCAATAAGATCTAGATCATTTTTAAGAATATAACTAGAATAGATATATTCTAATACATCATCTAATTCTTCCTTTTCTGCCATAAGATTTATTATTGTACCAGATTCTAACTTAGTTACGTTAAAATAAATCTTTCTTAGAGTATCATCTTTGAATATAAGATTCATTGTATATCTATATCCATTCTTAAATACTCCACATATAAAACATACAGATTTAGTATTCATATCACCAGTGATAACAATTGGACCAAAGAGATATCTATAGTATCTCTTAAAGATTGGTTCATAGAATCCTTTTGGAAAATCTTTCTTCAATGTAAATCTCATTATATTAATCCTCCTGAAATAAAAATATATGGGTAAGAGAGACTAAACTCTCTTACCCTAAAAAGATTAACCATTATTGATTAAGCTTGCATAGATCAAGAATTCCTCATTAAGTAATTCCTGTTGTGGGATGAATGCTTTACCAGTATTCTCCTTATTATCGAAATCAATAATTTGGAACTTAGATGATACTATAGTAGCAAGCATAGAAACGAGTAGATTAGTAATCTTCTCATTCCGATAAATGGATGCAACGGATTCATATGTATTAGAAGAGGTAATCTTCATTAACTCTTTCTTATTCATATTAACCCGTTTAATTACTTTAACAAACTTACCAGATAAGATTGCTTCCATTGTATATAAGCCATTAGATGCTAATATACGTTTAGCTGCAATGATAAGTTTGATATAGTTAGTTAAATCAATAGAACCTAAAGAAGATGGATCGCCAAACCACTTATAGAATAGATAGCATACTAGCATCTTTTGATGTGGTACAATTGGAGACTTACGTCCTTTAGATAATTCTATCTTATAATAATCAATCTCTTCTTTAGAGAATGGACCAAATCGTTCTTCAATTTGCTTCATAGTATTCTTGAAGTTTACTTGATTATGAATCAATAAGGCTTCATTCTTCTTAGAGAGATGACTTTCAAATTTATCGAATTCTGAATTGTCATCATCATCACCTTCATTACGATCAGATGATAACTGATTGAATGCGAATTCATATTTAGCATTAACAACCTTATTCTTGATATTGTTTTTAATAGATACATATATTAGATTTAATAATGTACCATTATAAACAGCCTTTGGAATAACTTGGATGATAATACTAATAATTGTATCAAAGCTATGAGAGAACTTGTTGCGAGAACGAATGAATTGTCGATCCCATGCACCAATATTCTTATTCATATCTTGTACAATACGGCTATTAGTTGTCTCAGACAACTTTGTATATAGATCAATATCTGGATGCATATCTACAATAAGGATATCATAGAACTTCATTAGATACTCGTCTATATTTTGAATCTTCTTAATATAAGCATAATGAATTAGTAATGGAATCAATATCAATTGAAACATACTTACTTCCATTAATGCTTGAAGATGTTTATTAGCATATTGAAGTACATTACCATTCTTCTTATTACGTTTAATATGAATGATAAAGTTATCTTCATTCAATGCTTTTACTTTTCTAGCAAATGTACTAAACAAGATATCTCGTTTAATATCTGCCATGAAAGCATCTAGATCATATACATCAGATTCATCGGTATCAATCAAGAACTTAATTCTTGCATAGATAGCAATCATCTCATGGTCAACATCATAGAATTTTTCAAAGTAATTTAGATAATGTGTAAAGTGATCTACACGTTCTTCAGAAGAGTAGCATTTCTTAATACTCAATACAAATGAGTTAAAGATAAGACTTTCTTCTTGGTTATTTGTTAGCATTTGAGACAATGGAGCAATAATCTGTTTACCTCTAATTGTCTTCAATATTTTATCTTCCTCTGATGGTTGCCAATCATCAATAGGTGGGATGACATTCTCTGGTTTTATTGAAGTAGAGAATGTTTTAACCTCTGGAGTACGTATTGAGTACTCTCTATCATATATTTCCCCTGACTCTTCGATATTACGTCGAACGGTCTTACTAGTTAATGCTTCTGTTAACTGCATTATATCCTCCTCATACTAACGAATATCATAATACTTCACCTTTATAATATATAATTTTATATTCGTTTCGTAGTCTTGGTCTTTCTGATGTTAGATTTAAGTTTTTTAGCTAATTCCTTGCTTTGCATTGATGCGGCTGTTGTATTAACAGTTTTAATCTTACCAATATGCTTAACTACCTTATTAGCATTACCACCAGATTTAACTCCCCTTTTAAGTAATCTATGTTTAAATAATGGATCTATAGCTTGAGCTTGCTTTTCTCCTTCTTGACGGAGTTGTGCTTTAGTGCTACAATCCATTATTAGTTTAAAGAAATCATTAGAATTTCTAATCGCTAAATTAGATTCTGAGTAATAATGCTTCTCTAGGAAGCCATGTTGACGTATGTATAGGAACCCGAAGTACAGAATTTTAGCGAAATTAATGACCCCATAGGGGTTACGTTCTTTAGGCTTAGTTTTAAGCACTTCATCGGGAACTTTATCTAAAAGCTCATCAACTAATATACCATGTGCATTATATACATAAGCATATGTAAAAGTGAAAGCTGGGTCATTGGAAAAGAATTGTACTTTATAATTCTTTAGAGTACTAGAATGAGTATCAGTCATCTTAGTAGGAGAGAACTTAAATACAACTTCATATGTAAACTTAGGTACCACTTCAGATGGAACTCTAAGGAGAATAAAATATGATTTACCATCAGTATAAAAGTTATGATCAATTCTACCATTGTATCTTAACATAACTTTTTCAAATTTAGTTTTATAAGCTTCAGCTAAATATTGCGAGCCAGTTACATTACCTTTACCCGCAGGAGATTTACCATATTCATCTAAAGTCATTTCTAACTTAGCCATCCAAACTTCTCCTTAATGAGGTTCTTACCAGGATAGGAATTTAATTCCTACCCCAGTAAGCTTGCTCTGGACAATTAATCTTTATAAATATTGTGTGCCGGTGATTGGCAAAGGAATTGCTTGGTTGTGACTAGCATACCAACCACATTAGCAACAATATCTAACACAGTTATATCTGATTTAATAGAAGATAATACTAAACCATCGGCTTTACCAGTACGTAAGTTAATTGGAGTACCAGTTTCGATAGTAGTTTTAATCATATCTTTTACTTTATCAGATGCTTCGGAATATGAGGAAGGTACTTCACCTAAGGAAGAACCGTATAGTTTTGCAAGTAAATCTAAATAGGAGTTGTATACCACACTAATGATACCACTATTAGGATTTTTATATAAAGCATTGAATACATTAAATGCTTGTACGTTAGCACCCCAGCCATAACCATATTCAGCAGCAGACATACAGTTTAATACAGCATCTTCTGCAGCATCAAAACGATTATCACGTTCTTCTGGAGTAGAACCACCAATATATAAGTCAACCATATTAGCTTTCATGCTATGGATACGACGACGTAAGTTACCAATATCATTTAGATTCTTACCATCTTGTTTAGCTTGATCTAATTGCATTTCCAAGTTATTAATGATAGCTTTATAGAAAGCAGAGAATTCAGTAGTACCTTCTTCGTACATGAGTTTAGGGTTAATAATCTTAGTCTTATTATAACCTGCAACGACTGCATCTGCAGTACCACACCAATCTACAACTGTATCTACTGTAGGAGCATCACCGTTAGCTTGGTCTTTTTCTTGTTGTTCAAGATTAATATACTTACGAATAGTACGAGCTTCACATAAGTTAGCTAAGTCCATAAGAATTTCAGGTTTATAGATATCAGTTACAAGACAGAAAGGAATATTAAAGTTATTAGCTTTAGCATTCATCATAGTCTTAACCAATGGATCCATAACAGCTGCAATATCACTGGATACTTTAGGGCACATGATAACTGTAGGAGTTAATTCACGACGGTCTTTTAAAGGTTCCATGATATTATGGTAAATGATAGAGGAGAAGAAGTTAATCATTTCTGGAGTATCAATAGGAGACTCAAAGAAATAAATCTTAGGAGCATTGATTTCAGCAGAAGAGTCAGCTTCATTAGTAACAAATACTTTATCAGCATAACCAGAGTCAATAGTCATACCATCAAAGATTTTAATATAGTCTTGACTATCCATAGAACGTTTAACGTCAATGTATACATCAGTACCATTTTCCATATAGATACCAGAGATTAACTCAGCCATCTCTTCATTATTATTAGTAGAGATTAGAGCAATTTTATGGATATCTTCATATGTTTTGATTTCACGAGTCTGAGACATAATTGTATCAGAAGCTTGTTTAACCAATTCATTCAATTGACGTTCTAGTTCAGCTGGTGGTAAATGCCAATCATAGATTTTAGAGTTATCTAAGTTTGGTTCACATTTAGTAGCTAAACGTTTATAGATAAGTTGGGATAGTAAGATAGCAGATGTAGTACCATCACCGACATTCTTAACTACATGGGAAGTTAAGTCTTCTAATACTTCACGGATACTCATTTCTAAAGTACCATTAAAGTAGATATTTTTCAAGATAGTATGACCATCTTTTGTAAATTTAGGAAGAATATCATCTTTCTTAATTTGTGTAGCAGAACCATAAGGTCCAAAAGATGTAACTAAGGAATTGGCAATGATTTCTAGCACTGCCATAGTTTGCTTATGTAGAGTTTCTTGATCTACAATATTAGAATAGATTTGCATAACTACCTCGCAATTTTAACTAATTTATCATATGGTTCAACAACGTAGAATAAGTTCTTAGGAAACATATCATAGAACTTTGCTTGAACTATATATTTACTTAGAGTATAATCGTAATCAGTATTAATACCATTCCGTAGAGTGAAGATATGTTTACCTTCCACTTTAGGAGAGTATTGCTCTAACTTGAATAAGTTATCAGTATATATAGCATCATATTCTGCTAGTGGGATTTCTCTCTTCTTATATATACGTAACTTGTTTACTATATTTAGATTCATAGATCGTAGATTAACTTCTTGATTTTCATTATCTACAGCTACTGCTATATTAAAGCTTTTACCTTCGATACCAAGGATATTATAGAATAGTCTATATAGATCAGTCTCATAAGTATTGAAGTAAAGTAGATCACCATACTTATCAAGAATCTCTTCTAATAGAGTATCAGCAGAATCTAGGTATTCTTCTTTTAATAATGCAGTTAAAGGGTTAGGATTTGTACGTTCCTGAAAGATATAGATCATATCTAGTTGAGATAGATCTAAGATGCCATCAATGAAGTATTTAGATTTTCTAAACCCATATTTTATTACATCATATATAGATAAGTCTGTATTGAATAAACTAGTGTATTCAAATATAGGAGCGACTGTTTTACCTTCCATATGAGTATCCTTACAAAAAATAAGGAGATAGAGTGAATCTCTATCTCCTATAATATTACATGTCATCTAAAGATGCACGTTTGAAATCAGTACCACTGGAGCTACTATTGATATTAAAGCTGCTACCAGAGTTAGAGTTAACACCTAGTTTTTCAGCAATTGCTTCAATAGTTGCATTAGTATTACTACCAGCATATTGTGCAGTTTCATGTACAGAGTAAGCATATGCATTAGTCATAGATTTAGCATATTCTTCCAATACAAGAACGAAGTCTTCTAAGTCCATATTCTTATAGCTATCGAAGTCTTTTTCACCATCAAAAGCTTCTTTATCAAAGTTATGAACGGAGAAGTGTAAGTCTGTACGACAAATAAAGATAATTTCTTCTTCTAGAGCAGAAAGATCTTTATTCAATTTACGAATACAAATTACAGGTTGTTCTAAACCGAAGTCAGAACCATCTGTAACTGTAAGGAATGTATTAGCACCTGTAGTGATACCAACGGAAGTTAATTCACCAGCTAAGAAACGACGAATTTCACGAGCTAAGATACGAGCTTTAGTGTGTTTCAAATATGCACTAACTTCACGATCACGATCAGGCATTGGATAGTCTTGACCAGATACCATTTTCAATGGAGCAATACCAATTTTTAAAGTACCTTGCCAGAATGTAAATCCAATAGAAGAACCACCATATGTTTTGATGTCTTTAGAGTTTGTCATTCGATAATTAGAATAAACATTGATAGATTTCTTTTGACTGGAATTACCAGTACGGTTAAATAAGCCTTGTCCAAGAGCCATTTTTGTTACCTCCTATAAAATAAGATAATAATTAATCTATTGTAGGTTATGCTGTAATATCCTACAATCAGGGTTATAATATATCCTTGTAATAGGATATATCTAGAATCATATATTATTAGTATGATATGATGATATAGTGTATTTAAGCGAAAGCAGAAAGGAGTCATATCATGTTAAAAGAAAGTATTTTAAAAGCAATTCTAGGTACAAGTCGCAATGAAATCAAGATTGAAAAAGCCTCTAATGGAGGATTTGCAATTCAATCTGCTGATACTGTAGAATCAAGTTTCTATCAGTATCAGACGTGGGAGGTTACTAATATTAACCTCTACGTGGATGAAGACGGCACCATTACAGATGGCGAGTATGGTGTAGAGTTTATCTCGCAACCAAGTTGCGAGGAAATAGAATCCGTAAATATTATTGATTTTGGTACTGAGGTATTTGATGGTCGTTTAGAACGTAATTTTAAAGATGCGTTAGAAAAGCCAGAATTGATTAAATTTATTAATGATTTAATGACCCTACTAAGAAGTATGGATCCACATGATGTAATTAAATTTAAATACCGATACTTCACTGATGATGTATCTGAATTTGAATACGTTCCATTTAAGAAAGAAGCAGTATAAAGAAAAATCCTCTAGGAGATTGATTCTCCTAGAGGATATTTATTTTTTTTTCTATGTTACTTGTAAAAGTGAATATATATATAGACATATATTATTAGTGTGATATGATGATTAGTTTATTAAAAGAAAGGAGTCATATCATGAACTTAGCAGAAGCTTTAAAAACATTGTCCCCTGATATTGAAGGTAACATGAAGATTACCAAAACAGATCATTCTTCATATGACGTTAAGTGCTATGGAGAAGATAAGGGAGGATGTTATGTAGTATTAAATGCTACTGTAGAAGGTAATATCGATGAAACTGATTTTGATATCTTCAATATCAATGTATCAGTAAATGATGTAGAAGAAGAATTATCTTCTTCAGAAGTTTTAGATATCTATTGCAATGGATCAGTAGATCCAACTGGAGTAGAAAATTTAGAGATTGATCATTCGATGATCTTTGAATTATTCTAAAAGAAAATCCCCTAGGAGAGTTAATCTCCTAGGGGTATTTATTTTTTTTGTTTATCTACGTTTAAGTTCCATATCAGGATAGTTGATATAGATACGATTATAATCTCTTCTTAGAGTTTCACGCTTAGCTAACTCTTCTCTTAGCTTAACATATTTAGCTTGTAAGATAGCATATTTAGATCTAAGCTTTTCATCTAGATCGTCTTCAGATAAGACACCATCAATGATAGATAAACGTGTATTAATAGAATGCAATAATAGCAATGCATCGTTTTCTTCATCAATATTACGTAAACGTATTTGGAATTCAAAGAGATCATTTTCATAATCTTTGATAGCACTATATTTGAAAGAATTCGTTGTGTCCCTATATTGTTTTCTAGCCCAATCGATTGGACCAGCTTCTAATAGAGAATTGTCATCGATTCGGGATAGTGCTGTAATAACACGTTCGATCTCACGTTTAACTAGACGGATAGCAGTGTAAGACATTGCTTTACGTAAGCCTTTGATTGTAATGATGCGGTTAGATAATACATCATTATATACTGATAAACACCAAGCAATAATAGTAGATGTATCTCTAGGACCACTATTTGTATAATTGATATATCCAGAGTTCTTTAATTTTTTGATAGCAATTTCAAGATCCATGCCAAAGCCACAGCCAATCAAGAAGTCATCAGCTAGTAATAGGTCATGGTCTTTAAACATAACGGAAGTGATTTTCCAAAGTAGATCTTTGAATCCGAATGCTAATAATGCAGCATAGTTTACTGTATTAGCTCTACGGATAACACTATTAGTTTTATCTAAGTATACATCGATTTCTGCTTTAGCAATATCGATAGGAGAAGATGTATTAACTAATGCACCGATATCATGTAGAATCAATGCTAAGATCTCTCTATTAGATAAGTCCAATATAGGATTGAATAATTTGAAGTCAATCTCTACATAGTACTTATTTACTTTAGCTTTAGAATCATCACTATTATATTCAAATGCATCATTTAAAAGAATATCATAGATATCATTATCTTTAATCACTGGCATTACACAGATACCAAAGAATGGTGTATCTGTATTCTTAGAAAGCAATACTGTATTACAAGTACTCCCAGTAAAGAAAGAGTTAAGTTCATGATTCAACTGTCTTAGAAGATCTGGGTCTTGATTTGTACGAAGCTGCTCAATAATATCTAAGCAATCGCCGAAATCATAATTGTTCATATCAGTAGTCTCCTCTAATATATTTCTATTAAGAATATTCATTTGATTAACTTGTATATTATCTTTATAAACTTTATATATGTAATCATCCATTTGTTTACCTAATGGCTCTATATAAAAGTCTATTAATTTACAGTTGAAGTCTTTCTCATAATTAACAACCATCCATTCTAGATGTGAATCTAATCCTTGTTCTAAAGTTGGAGTAGTTGTAATATGATATAAATTACTATGAATATAATTAAAAATTATAAATTTACCATTTTCAATACTATAAGGAAACCAATGACGCTGAGTCTTATGACTATTTACTAATAGAGTCACTTCAATAATACCAGCATCTAAATTTGAATCCTTCAAAACACATAATATAGATATTGCATTATCTATACAATTTCCTTTATGATACTTATCAATATCTTTAGGAAAATATTGAATCTGATTATTAGTTTTACTTCTACCAGAGTCATTGATCTTATATTTTTTATAAAAATCTATAACTTGCTTCATAGAAGTGCAGTTTTGTAGTTTCATGATTTTATATAAAGGAAAATGCCTAGAGCCTATGAAGGCTCTAGGCTAGAATCCTAATTAGTTAAATTATGGTTTTGTATATTCAACTTTTTCTGGAGCAGTGATGTCTTTCTTAGCATCGTTTACTTTGCTGTAAGCAGAAGCGTTAGGGTAACCACCAGCTGTACCAGAAGCTGTCATAGTATCAGGAATGAATGTAGTGTAATCATTCATCAAGTTACGTCCAATAGGATCAGTGTTTTCATAACGTGTACGAAGACCTGTTGGGTTGATGATTCTTACACGACCTTGTACTGGTTGATAACCTACCAATTTGAAACGTTCGAACGCATGAACTGCTGGCAAGCTAGGGTTTTGTGCGTTACGGATTTCATTGGATAAGTACAATTGATAATCGTAAATGCAATAGATAATACGATCAGAGTTACGAGGGTTTAACAAGATGATCAAGTTTTGGTTGTTACGTAGTTTATCAGAGCTTACGAAGTTGTAAACACGTTTGTCGGAAGTTACAACTGTACGAGTGAAGTCCAATTCTACAGGACCAATGGAACTTGGAGCTTGGTAAGTGTAAGTAGTTGGTGTGATTTTGCGAATGATCGCAGGGTTACCAATTACAGAGATTGTGATATTAGGGTCATTCAATACTTGGATCATATATTGAGCGTAGTTGTCCAAAGCATCCATGAATGTTTTGTGACGGTATTCTACTTGATCCAATGCATAACCTTCTGGTGGAGCGAAGTCAAATACTTCAGCTAAACG
>QWBZ01000089.1_pt1 | contig 35052 bp, 44 predicted proteins | sample 1972441 | NCBI WGS metagenome assembly QWBZ01 (sample SAMN09866721, study PRJNA288562) | Human oral metagenome isolate term6_saliva, whole genome shotgun sequencing... | isolation source: mouth | host: Homo sapiens | place: USA: California
CCGCACGGTCACGCCAACAGCGGGCACGTCGGCGTTCCGGCAGGTGCCGGTCGGCCACACGGTGGAAGTGTCCGCGTACGTGCGACGCATCGGCAACGACCCCGACCTGTCGAACGTGCATGTCGGCTTGTGGCTGTCGGACGGGAAAGGCTCCGAGTCCACGAAGCGTTCCTTCGACCACCCGGACCGGCAGGAGCGCGGCAAGCCGGACGCTAACGGGTGGGTGCTCATGAAGTCGGCGACCACGATCCAGGCCGGGGCGGACTGGGTCGCCCCGTGCCTGCTGCTCGATGGCACCCCGCTGCCCACGGTGGAATTCGCGGAGGTTGGTGTCGCGGACCTGTCCCTGTCTGACATCCCGGACATCACCGCACGCACGTACAACGACGTGTGCACGTACGTGGCGGGGATGCCGTCATGAGGCCCGGCCCCAGCCTGTTCGACATGGCGCAGCCGGCCAGGTGGCGCGTCCGCGTGGACGTCCGTTACGGCGGGAAGATTGAGTGGCGGGACCTGCCCGTGTACAACGTGCAGCTGGACTGGGGGAAGCTCGGCACGAAAACCGACTCGAACCCGACCTCCCCCGCGCGGCTGACGTTGAACGCTCCCCGCCAGCTGGCGGCGAAGGATCCGACTGACCCGTTGGCGAACTACGGGCAGGAGCTGTGCCCTGTCCTGGAGATCCGTCCCCGCGAAGGCGAGGGCTGGGATGTGCCGTTCGGGCATTTCCGGATCACGGAGTCGCCAGCTAACCCGGAGGAAGCGACCGTGTCCGCGAAGGACATGCTCCTTGACTTGGAGGAGAACCCGTTGCCGTTCCCGCACTCGCCATGGCTGGGCGGCACGCTCTTGTCGGAGATGCGCCGCCTGAACCCGGTGCCGGAGCACACGTACATTTGGGTTGACCCGAAGGTCAGGAACGTCGCCCCAATGGCGTCCCTGCAGATGCCGCCGAACAGGCTGGCGTCTGTGATCATGCTGGCGGACTCGTGCGGCGCGGACGTGCGCATGGGGTACGGCGGGAAGATCGAGGCGTACGCCCGCCGTGCGGACTGGGCGACACCAGACGAGACGTACCCGCTGGCGTCAAGGCTTCTCGTTGACGCGCAGCGGACGGAGGACCCGTCCGGCCGGCTGCCGAACATGATCGAGATCAACGCGAAGGGTGACGGCACGAAGTCGTACTCCCTGTCCGGCAACAAGTCATGGGCTGACGCGATCAAGCGGTCCGACCACGACACTGAGGTTGATGAGGCCCTGAACCTATTGTGGGAGAGTAAGCCCACAGCATCGGCGTGGGGGCAGAAAGACGAGCTGTACCAGAACGCGAAGGACACCGCCTGGCAGTGGCGCCACAACCTGTGGCCCGGCTGGGAGCGGGAGACGGACGACAAGGGTAAGACGACCGGCTGGAAGTCGAACTACACGTACGATTTCCATATCGGCATGCAGTACTACGGCGCCCCATACGACCCGAAGCACTACGGCAGGGTGACGAAGGTGACGGACCTGTCGTCAGATAAGTCCTGGTCCAAAATGGTCGAGCAGGCCAACAACGACGCGTTCCACGCTCGCGACCGGCTTCCCTCGTGGAAGGTGGAGATGGCGTTCGACCCTCGCATCGAGATCGGAGACCTCCTCGCTTTCGAGATCAGGGAGGGCGAGTGGATTGCTATCATTGTCACGAGCTACTCGTGCTCACTGTCTGACGTGTCGCGCACGATGACGGTGATCGGACGGGAGGCTCGCCGCCACCTGTAGGGGAGGAGACCGCATGAGTGATAGCAGCCTGTACCTGGCGCTCCGCGAGGGCAGTCAGGCGTCCCAGCGCCGCGACACGACGATTCGTTGGGTGAAAGGTCGCGTCGTTGACACGGCGGCGACCGACCCGACCTTGCCGGCCGGGTGGGTGCGCGTCGGCATGCCGTACGACAGGCCGGAGACGTACGTTGCCGGGGAGACGCCCGGCCTGTACACGTGGCAGGGCGCAATGGTGACGGTCCGCCTGCACCCTGACGGGACGCTGCTGGCGATCACGGACGGGCAGGATGAGCCTGGGGATGAGCGCACGCAGATTGAGCGTCTCGGCCCCGCCGGCAAGGAGATTGCCGACGCGATGAACGACGCGGTGGCCGCGAAGAAAGCCGCCGCGGAGGTGGCGACTCGTGCCGACAATGCCGCAAAGGATGCCGCCGCTGCCGCTAGGGACGCGCAGACAGCTCGGGCAAAAGCTGAGGCTACTGCCGCTTCGGTTGGCACTGTGCAGGACTCCGTGCGGGGCCTGGACGGGCGCATCATCGCCGCGGACAAGGCTGCGAAGGATGCGGCCAGCGTGGCCGACGCCGCGAAGACCACCGCCCAGCAGGCCGCAGAGACGGCGAAGCGCGCTGAGGAGGCGATCAAGAACTCCGGCGACAACGCGAAGGCTGTGGCCTTGGCGCAGGAGGCGAAGTCGCTGGCGCAGGCCGCACAGACGCTTGCCGGCCAGGCGGCCACGAAAGCGCAGGACGCCGCAACAGCCGCCGCAGCCGCGACGCAGAAGGCCGCGGCCGCGGACACGGCCGCGAAGAAAGCCGACGCGAACGCCTCTGCGGTGAAAGCTGTCGCTGACGACGCCCAGGCGGCGGCGAAGTCCGCCCAGGCTGACGCGCAGAAAGCGCAGGCCGACTACTCCGCCCTGAAGGCAAAGCAGGATGCGTCCGCCGCGGACATTCTCGCCGCGAAGCAGAAGGCTGACGGTGCCGCCGCCGCCGCGCAGGGCGCTGCAGAGAAAGCCGACAAGGCCACCGCTGATGCGTTGGCGGCCCGCAACGCCGCCGACCAGGCGACCGCGAAGATGTCGTCCCTGGACGGCAAGGTCACGATCGCGGCTCGCACCCCTCTGCCGGCCGACGGGCAGGGTAAGTCCGCCGGCTCGTTGTGGTGGGTGCAGGGTGCCGACGGGAAGCTCGGTCAGGCGTACGTGTGGAACGGCACCGTGTGGACGCTCAGCCAAGCTGGCTCCAACTTCATCGGCGACAAGGCGATCGGTTCCGCGCAGATCGGTGACGCGTCTATCGGTTCCGCGCAGATCGCGGACGCGTCTATCACTGACGCGAAGATCGGTGGCTTGTCTGTCAGCAAGCTGATGGTGACGCAGGGCGCGAAGATGCCGCAGGCTGTGATCGATGTGATCACTTCTGACAGTGCGTTCCTTGGCGCTGTGGCGGCGCATTCGGTGTCTGTGGACCCGGAGAACATGGTGCGGGAGCCGTTGTTCGCGTCTTCGCCGTCGTCTGTGTGGACGGCGTCGGATGTGAAAGCTGTCACGTTGGCGGCTACCGTGTCTGGCGCGCCGGGCGCCCTTGTGACGGGCGTGCGGTTCACGAATGCCGTCAATGCGAAGACGTGGGCACAGGCGACACAGAAGATTGTGTTCCCGGCGGGGAAGCGCTGGGTTCTGCGGATGACGTACCGGTACAACTCCGGGAACGCGGGCACGCTGGTGGCCACTGCCGCGGCGGCGGAGATCTGCCGGCCCGTGTACAAGGCGAACGACTATGGGTGGCGGACTGAGGAGTGGTCATGGTCGCCTGACGTCGGCACGACGAGCACTATGTTCCAGTTGTCCGCGACCGCGGGCTGCCGCGCCGAGGTGGCGTTCGTGTCATTGACCGAGGCTGTGGGGGCTACGAAGCTGGCGCCCGGGTCTGTGACGTCGGATGCGGTCTACGCGTCGAAGGAGCTGTGGGCGAAGCTGGCGTCATTTGCGTCTGTGACCACGGACATGCTGACCGCCGGCAAGGCCACCATCACCGGCACGGCAGTCGTCGGCGACCTGAAGGGCAACAACATCTTCGGGTCGAAGATTGTCGGATCGTCCTTGTATGCGTACGCCACGTCGGCCGAGGCTCTCAACAAGAAGGGGCTGCCTTACAAGTCGGTTGACGCGGACTCTGGGGAGTGGCGCAACTTCGATGTTCCTATGACGCGGGCCTGGGCTAATAACTACCGGTCGGCCGAGGATGGCTTGTGCACTATCAACTCGGCCACCGACAAGGAGATGAAGGGCGCGTATACGTCCCGCCTGGACTTCACTTACTACTCCTGCTGGGAGACGTACTTCGACCTGCCCGCGGGGGATGTGTTTGATCCGACGGTTGACTTCTGGGTGGCGGACGCGAACGGCACCACAGAGCTGGAAATCGTCCTTCTTCGGGATGGTGTGGAGCTTTCACGAAACCGCACGCTGGACGGGTGGGAGACGATCAGCGTGGCGAACTGGAAGAAGGATGACGCCGGGACGCGCCGCTACTATGTGCGCGTCTTCCCACTGTACTCGCCAACGCACATTGAATGGCGTGACATGAAGGTGCACTACCGAACCGAGTACGACACCTCGACGATACGACTGAAGGGGAACTCGCTGCTGTTCCGCCAGTCCGTCCCGAACGATAAAGGGACGAACAACTGGTTCAGGTTCACCAATGGAAGCTTGTATGCGGCGGACACGAACCAGTTGGAGTATCAGCGCCCCCTGAAGTCCCTGGTCATGCCGCCTCACTTCATTGGGACGACAAACCAGCAGCGCGTCCTGCAGGCCCGGAATCCGATATGGTATCCCGGGAAGAGGGAGAATGACACGGAGTGGTTTGAGTACGATGCTCAAGACTTCAGGATCGGCAAAAACAACATCCCGCAGGCGCGACTCAGCGGACTGTACTGGGTGACCCTGCAGGCGACCGCGGAGAGTCACTATGCGAATACGTGGGCAACATTGAACATCGAGCTGCAGCCGGCGGAAAACTGGGCGCTCGCCGTGGGGAACAGCATCATGCTGGAGCCCGGCGTGTCCGGAGTGAAGGTGTCGGCTGCCGGAATGATGCAGCTGAGGACGAACGTTCGCCTGTTCTGGCGGTTTGCGCTGCTCACCGCCTACGACAAATTGGTTGCAGAGAACGGGTGGGTGTACATCACCAACCTGCGCTTGTCGGCCATGTTCGTCACGAACTGAGTAGGATGGGGCTATGAGTACTACCCGTTGGGATGGGGCGAAGGTCCCGACCGCCAGTGATCCGATCCTGTCCGCGTGGGGTGACTATGCGGACAGCGTGGGCACGTTCATCCGGTGCACGTCACAGGCGGAGGCGCAGGCCCGCCTGTCGCAGGCGCCGGCCGGCGTCGTGTCGACTGCGCACCCCGCCATGTTCCTGATCGCCGGGGTGTTGTACTCCGCGGACGGGACTCGGGCCGGAAACCAGTTCGTGCTGCAGCCGGTCGCCGGCTTCTGTGACGTGCTGGTTGACAAGACCGACGCGTCCAACGGCCGCGGCCGCCCCACCAGCGACCATACGACACGCCGATGGGCGGAGACCAGCTTCAACCTGCCGATCCGCAGCCTCCTCGAGTTCAGCCTGGACGTGTGCGTCAGTATCGTGCACTCAGACTTCGCGTCCGAGGCCGACAAGGACAAGGCGAACGGCTCCTACTACTTCGGGTTCATCCTGGACAACGCCGGCCTGTGGCAGACGGAGATCCAGTACAACCGGACGTTCATGACCCACCACCTGTCATGGAAGCAGGAAGTGCCGGCGGGCACGCACTCCGCCGCGTACAGCACGTGCGGGTCGTACGGGACGGACCCGTTCTGGCACTACGACGGCGGCGTCTACCCGGGCACTAGGTTCCGGGTGATCAGTCTCGGCGCTGCCCGCTGACACCGTCCGTAACCTGCCGTGCCCGTGAGATCATGGGTGCGGCAGGTTACTACTACCCGACAAAGAGGTGTCTTGTATGGCCACTATGGGGCCCACGGAGGAGAGGAAGCGGCGCGCCGAGGCGCTGCGCGGCTGCGTGATTGCGTCAGCGAACGGCGCACCCGACGGCAAGCTGTGGGCGCAGCGAGCCCGCCAGCTCGGCGTCACCCACATGCGGATCACGGACCTGTTCGGCGACGGCACCGCGCAGGCGTTGAACAACGGCGGCGACAAGCTCGGCGAACTGGACCAGAAGGTGCGGTGGGCGCGCGACGCGAACATCCGGTTCTGGCTGGACCTGTCCTACGTGCGGAACCTGTTCATCAAGGAGAAGGTGAACCCGTACTACAAGACGTGGCAGGAGTGGCTGCCCTACTTCCGTGAGGTGCTGTGCAGGGACTTCCCTGACTCGAATGTCTCCTACCAGGACTACTCGACGTTGGACTGTGTCGCCCTGGCGGGCGAGCCGATGGTGCTGTGGGGCGACGACAACCCGGCCCAGCGTGCCGGGTCCGCGGACCAGTACGTGTGGTCGCTGCTGCAGCAGGTGGAGGCGGTGCGCCGCCTCGGTTATGACGGCCCTATCGCCGCCGGCGGTTTCATTCACCTTGGCTCCGACGGCCGTGGGCGGGACGCGCACGGCGACCTGTTCGACCAGGTGGCGCGCATGCCCGAGGTGGACGTGTTCACCACGCACGGCTACGACAACCCTTCCGGTGACGCGTTCCGGAACCTGGCGAGAATCGCCACCCAGGCGGGGAAGCCGTTCATCCTGGAGGAGGTCGGCTTCAATGACAGGACGGACGATGCGAAGGCTGCGAAGCTGGCTGCGTTCGCTGAGGTTGCTTCCCTGTCCGGCCTGAATGGTGTTGGCTTGTGGAACATCGGCCAGTACGGCGACTTCGATGTACGCCCTGACACGGGGCCGAAGTCTGCGGCTGCGTGGCTGCAGGTGGTTGACGCTGTCGGCGGCCGGCGGCCCGCAACGTCCGGTAGCGCCCCCGCCCCGTCGGAGCCGGAGTGGGTGCAGTTCGCCGGCGACATGACCCCCGGCGACACCTTCATCGCCTGCCTGGCCGGGCATGCCCTGTGCGTGGGCCCGAAGTCAGAGTGGGGGTCCGTGACCGTCTCGGCGGACGGGCAGAAGCGGCTCGCGACGATCCCTCCGGCCGTGCTGGGCGACTCGAAACCGCAGCGGACCTGCTACCCACTGCTGAAAACAGACGGCACGTCAGACGGTGCGACCGTTGAGGTGTGGCCGAACAAGACGGTAATCGTGAACATCCCCTCGGGCGGTACCGGAAAGCGTGTCTGCCCGATGATGTACGCCCCGTTGGCGTGAGTGTCATCGCAGTTTTGGCCGCGCATACTGGCCTCATGCACGAGCTTGACTTCCCTCCCTTCCCTGCCGAGCTGGTCGGCGCGGCGTTCGCGGCCGTGGCGTCGTGGATCGGCTGGCTGTTCGCCCGGGCGGATAAGACGTCGGACCGGCGTGTTGAGGCGCTGGAGGCGGCCACGAAGTCCTTGAATGACCGTGTGGCCACTTTGGAGCGGTCCAGGGAGAAAGCCGAGGCGGCGCGCGACCTCGCAGAGGAGGAGGCGCACCGCCTCAGGGTGCAGGTATTCCGGTTGGAGGAGTACGCGGCCGGCCTCATCCGGTGGGGCCTGTCGCTGATCCGGATGATTGCCCCGGAGTCGCGTCCACCCTCTCCGCCGTCACCGCCAGCCGGTTTCGAGAATGTGGGCGATCTGTGTGGCGGCGGCGTGGCGGCTGGCTCCTTTCCAGTTGACGCCACCTCCGGTCACGTACCAGGTGACGCCCCGCCGGGTGAGGGTGACTCGGATTCCTGATGGGCGCCGGCCTCTGCGGATGACAGCTTCGCGGGGGCCGGTCACTACTTTCAACGCGGTCCGGTCGAGGCCACACGCGTCGATGATAGTTAGGGCTTCACTGACGACTCCTGCGGGGGTCATTCAGTTCACCCCCAGCCACTGCCAGAGACCCCAGACGGTGAGGACGGAGCCGAGGGTGATGAGGCCGGTGGCAAGGCCGGCTATGGCGTAGGCGATGCCGGCGAAGAGGAGCTCTCCGGTCCGGTTGAGCCGCCGGTCGAGGCTGCTGTTGCGAGGGGCTGCGTGGCGCATCGGTGATCCCTTTCAGTTGGTGCGGACGATGACGATGGAGCCGGCGGGGGCGGTGACGTAGGATCCTTTCTGGACGCCCGCGTGGCCTCCGCGGAGGGTGAGGGTCCGGTAGGCGGGGCGGCCGGGCGTCGGCTGGTTGGATTCAACCCGCCAGGTGGCACCTTCGCGGATGATGAGGGAGCCGGCGGAGACACTCTCGATGGGGGTCGGCTTGGTCGGCTGGTGGGGGTACATCATTTCAAGTTCCTTCCTGAGGTCGTGGGAGGCCGTTTGGCGGCCGTTCAGTTCCCGCCCTGCGCGACTGTCTGGGCTGCATCTTTGAGGGCGTTGTAGAGGCTGTCGAGGGTGTCTGCGGGACCGTAGGGGACGTGGGCCGGCTGCCCGCCGCGGGGGTGGATGGTGACCCACCCGTCTTTGACGGCGACCTTGGTGCCGGCGGGGAGTTCCTGATCGGCGATGACGTTCCAGGCTGCGATTCGGGCGACGGTGGCCGCGTTCATTGTTGTATCCCTTCCTTGTTGGCTCGATGGGAACAATCATGCCCCCTCCTGCCCCGCCTCGTCAACCCTGCCGGCCGTGAGCTGTGCCACCAACGAGGGAGGCCCGCCCTTCTTGCACGCCATAAGGGGCGAGGAAGGGCGGGCCAAGGGATGCCGCGGACCGCGGCGCCAGAATACCTCAGGACCAGAGACGCCAGCTGGACGACGTGCCACCGCCCAGCTCGAACGTCAGCAGCCGCGGCATGGACGACTCGCCGCTGGCGTTCTGAAACCAGCTACTGCCCGGGTCCATCGTTGGTGCGCAGATGATCTGCCTGCTGTCCCCCACTGTCTGCACGGAAAAGGAGTGCCAGTGACCATGCAGCAGCACCCGAGCGTCCTGCATGCCCGCCACGCAGCCGAACGCCTGCCCGCGGAACCAATCCGCAACCCGACTCTTCGACCCGGCAGCATGCCCGTGAGTGACGCCCATAACCGTTCCGTCGGCGGCGCGCACGGTCAGCGACTCCAACCGCTTCTCCGGCATCTCAAACCGAATATGCTCGTAGCCGGCACGGCCCTCGACGATCTGCCGGATGTTGTCGGCGATCAGCAGGCCATAGTCGTCCCCGGGGAACGAGGCCCGGTTGCTGCGGCCGACGCCGGTGCGGACCTGGCAGTGGTTCGACGGCACTGCCACGTAGGTGACCTCCGGCGCCGCGGACGCCAAGGCTCGGAGCGTGTCCGCGAGCAGCGCCTGCGCAGTGCGGATCTGGTAGGTGAGCGGCAGGTCGTTGGTCTGCGCCTGGCTGACCGTGTTACTGAAGCCTTCGGTGGAGTCACCGCAGTCAACGAGGATGACCCGCCGGTACTGCCCGCCGGCGTAGTCGGCGATCCGAGAGACGGCAGCGCGGACGCGTCGCACCGTCTCCTCGGTGCCGCCAGCCCGGTCTGTCTTTCCGATCTGCAGGTCTGACACAACCACCACGAGCGTCGCCTGGCCGGCCGGCGTTGCGGGCGCCTTGACCGGCTCGGCGAAGATCGGGGCCAGGTCCTCGAACCGCTTCGCCTGAACCTCGCCGCGCTCAATCACGCCCGGCTTGTATGTGATCTTCTCGTACGACCCGTCCTGCAAGCGGACGGTCTTCCCGCGGGCCGTGATGGCTTCCACGGGCACGCCGAAGTACTCGTCGACACCCCCCTTACCCATCTCGCTGCGGCGCTTCAGAGCCTTCCTGTGCCTCCTGACGGCGGCCTCCGAGGTGCCGTACTCGTCGGCGATGGCCTGGTTGGTGCGCCGCTGATGCTGCGGCAGGGCGTCGTTCTCGAGGATTGCCTCGTCCAGGGGAGTCACTTGCTACCCCCTTCCTTGTAGTTGTTCACCCACTGGCGGAGCTTGAACATGTTGAACCCGGCCCAGTGGGCGAGCGTGTCGCCGGTGCGCTTGTCGACGACATAGCAGACGGGTGCGGCCGTGTAGTTGTTGGAGGCGGCGATAGCCTGTGCGGCCTCGTCGTCCTTGAACTTCGTCTCCAGGTACGGGGTGTTGTTCTTCGTGAGGTACCGCTTCGAGGACCTGCACTGCTGGCAGGACGGCTGGGACGCGATCATGATCTCGAATGAAGCCATTGGCTTGTTCCTTTCGTTTTATGAGGGTTTACGTGTAGCGAGGCGGGTGGGGGTACTCCCCGGACGGTTTCCCCCCACCCGCTGGCCCTGTCAGAACGGGGCGTTGAACGTGTTGGATGTGGTCGGCGCGAGCGCCTGCACGCCGCCGGCCTTGTCGGCCTTCTTCACGTAGCCGAGGAGCCTTGGGAACCGCACCTCGAGGGCGACGCCAGACTTGGTTCCAGACTCCCAGTTCCGGCGAGTGAGCGCCCCAGACACGGACACCTGGTCGCCCTTGTGGAGAATGTCCCCGAGGTAGTTCTCACGGTCTCCGAAGAACGTGACGTCGATGTACAGCGGGTCGCCGTCATCCTCCCATTGCTTTGTGTCCCGGTTCTGCTGGCGCCTGGTGGCGGCGAGAGCCAACTTCAGCATCGCGGTGCCGGACTGGGCGTACTTGATCTCCGGATCCCTGGTGAGCGTCCCCGTAACGGTGATCTCAGCGGCCATTGGTGTTCCTTTCGTTGAACAGGTTGATGATGGTGACAAGGTCGGTGACGGTCATGGTGACCCATTGGTCTTCGGGTTTGCCGTTGCCGTGCCTCTTGTGGATGACGACTCCAGCTGCGCCTCCGATGTTGCCGGCTTCAGTATGCGCTTCCCGCGTCCACTTAGGCAAGTCCATCCGGGTAACGTTTTTGCATTCGATGGCGATGCGCTTGCCGGCGACGTGGACGCCTGCGATGTCGCCGGAGTCGCGCGCCCCGGTCTTGACTTGCCGGTCAACGTGGAGGCCGTACAGCCGCTCGTTGAGGTGGTCGGCGATGAGCCGCTCGAACCGGGAGCCGGCCGCCTTCGCTGATCTCAGGTTGCGTCCCATGCCTCACACAGCTCCTTCTCGACCTGGTCGTAGATGGCGGCCAGCTGGTCCTGCAGGTAGCCGCGCATCTCAGCGGTGTCTTCCTGCCTGGAGGTCAGGTAGGCGATCGCGTCCGCGAAGTGCACCTGCAGCGAGTCAAGGCCGACCTGCCAGGAGTCCCGTGCAGCAATGTTGTCGACGTGGCGACGCGCATACCAGCGGGCCTTCGCCATGTCTTCCCCGTATGTGGAGCCGTCCTTGACGCCGGCGCGGAGCGCGTACTTGATGACGTTACCGATCAGGAACGTCTCCCTCTCGGTCAGGTAGATAACCTCGACAGGCCACTGCGTGTAGTGGTCGGGGTGGTTGACGTTGTCGCTCATGAGATCACCGCCATGGGGGAGCCGTCGCTGTCGGCGCGGTACTGGTCCCAGCCGCCAGCGCGGCCGGTCTTGACGGTCTTGACGATGGCCAGGCCGTCCGCCTGTTCGTATCCGACACCGCCGCCGGCGAGTACAGCGATGGGGGTGTCGTTGCCGTAGCGGAAGGCAACATCCTGCAGCTGTCCCATGAGGCGGCCGACAGTGAGGGTGCCAGTTTCCTGCGCGGCGTAGTCGCGGACTTCGGCGCCACTGCCAGTGGAGCCGAAGCCGCCGGTGCCGCGGCTAGTGTTGTCGCCCACGACTCCAGAGTCCACCTCAACGGCAGGCAGCTTGTGGATGATCAGCTGGCAGATCCGGTCCCTTGCGGTGACAAGCACCGGCTCTGCGAGAGCGGCGACGGCGACCTTCAGGTTGCCGCGGTAGCCGGAGTCGATAATTCCGACACCGTGGGGGATGGTCAGTCCCTTCAGTCCCGCGGAGGAGCGCAGCGTCAGCTGCCCGTAGTAGCCGTCGGGGATGGCGACACGGACGCCAAGGTTGATCGTGTACACGGCCCCGCGGCGAACCAGGCAGGTCTGCCCCTCGGGGACGTACAGGTCCAGGCCGGCGTCACCGTCGTGGGCGCGGGTCGGGGCCAGCACGTTCATCGTCTTCTGGATCGTGATCTTCATTGGTGTATTCCTTTCGGCCAGGCCGGGGCGATGTGGCCCCGACCTGGCATCGAGTTGATCAGAGTGCTTTGAGGGCGCCGGCGCAGCCGGGGGCGGGGGATGCGTCTAGGCGGGCGGAATCCCCGGGCGAAGAGAAGGGGGTGATGGTTGCCATGGTCTGTGTTCCTTCCGGTTAGCTTGTGTCCTTAGTATGCCCGCACGCGCGGCGGGTGTCAACCGAGGTGTATGACGGGTATCGTGTCGAAGTCGTTCAGGAGCGGGCGGTGGCAGATGAACATAGTCTTCGCGCATTCCTCTTCGACTGCCTGCACGACTCTCGGCCGGTACGGGGTTATCAGGGTGTGGCCGTGGCCTGTCAGCACCGGCAGGTCCCCGTGCTGCTCGACGAGCCGCGCGAGGTCTCCGATCAGCGCGGTAGCCATCAAAGCTTTGCTTTTGCTCACGAGTGCTCCTTCTTGTTCCAGGGTGACCGATCCCTGCCTCTGGTCAGGTCGTGCGGCTCGGCGTGGTACTTGTCGATGTCGTCTTCGTCCCAGGCGAGCGGGGAATGGGCGCCGGCGGCGACGGCAGTCTTGTGCGCTACCTGCGACCCGTAGTTCACGGGGGCGAGGTTGCATTGGTTCCGAGACCAGGCGCACGCGATGAGGAGCCGGTCCTCCTCTGGCACGTACTCGCCGGCCCGTCCCTTCTGGACTGACTTGAGTTTCACGCCAGCCATGTCGGCGATCTTCTGCTCGGAGTGGCCGATCCACATCAGCGACAGGATCCTCCGCTGCACTCCGATTGGGCTGACGGTGCGAAGTTTCACTGTCCCTCCTGCGGCTCTGGATTGGTTCCCGCCTTCCACTTGTCGATGGCGGCGGACAGGGAGTCAGGGTCGTCCATGCTGGCGCCGGCAGCCTGCGCCTGCTGCCACACTTCGTTGGCGTCCCGGCCGGTCTCGCGGCAGTAGTCCATGAGGATGGTGCGGGTCATGTCCCGCGCTATGTGGCCCTGCGCGGGCTTCTGCGGGGCGTCCTGAGCGGGCGAAGACTCCAGCTCTTCGGGCGTGTAAACGGTGCCAGCGAGGGCGTCTGACGCACCCTGACGGCACACCTCGGTGATGGCGCGGGCGCGGAGCATCTGCCTCGGGTACTGCTGCCAGGGGCCGCGACTCCCCCACAGTCCAGCGGCCTGCGCCTTGCCCTTGTCCCAGGTGACGGTGAACTCGTAGTCGGGGTCGTCGGCGCGGATCAGGACGGCTGTCACGGAGTCGCCGTCCTCGCGGAGGCGCAGCTTGTGGCCAGCCCGCCGGACGACAGCGCCCATAAGGTCCGCGGACATGGTCATCTTCCCGCGGGCCACAACCATCGACTGCATCACCTGCGTGTACGGGACGCCTAGTGCGTCGCCGATATCCATGGCCCACACAATGTCGGCGGGCTTCCCCCGGTACTCGGCGGGGATCAGCGAGGACTGTGCGACGATCTTCGCGTGTTCGATACGGTCTGTCATCGAAGTGTTCCTTTCATCATTGTGCCGAGGAGCTGGTTGGCTACGTCCGCGGGGTGCGCGTCGCATTGGTACGGCATGTCCACGGTTGAGCGGCCGGCGTGCATGGTGACTCCGGCGCGGCCAACGTGGACGGTCATGAGGTCTCGGTCACCCAAGTAAATGTACAGGGTTGCGGCCTCGCTGTCAACCAGCGGCTCCTCGATGAGGTGGTCGGGGCCGGGGTGGTCGCGGAGACAGACGTCGGCGATGACCTTGGCCATGGCGATCCGGTCCGCGACACCGGCGTGCCGGCCGATCATGACCACTCCTCACGGGCGTCGTTGAGGGCGCGGCGGATCGCGTTGTAGATGGCGCCCTTCTCGGCGTTCGGATCGCACGCGTACCGGCTGCCGGCGGCGTCGAGGGTGTACAGGCCGTCCTCGTCTACGCTGGCGATCATATTGCCACGCTCGGTACGAGCCTCGATGTACGGGGAGCCGTGGGTGGTGCGTCGAAAGGCGGCGTACTCGCCCTGGCCGAGGTGGTTGCGGATCGCCTCGAGGAGAGGCAGCAGGAGACGAGCCTGGGATAGGGGTGACATTGGTTGTTCCTTTCAGTTGGCGGTCTTGATGGCGGACAGGATGTCAGCTATAGCTTCGCGGGCCTGGGTTTGGTCTCGTTTTGACGCCGGCCAGTGGTGGCTGTGGGTGATTGCCCACGCGGAGAAACCTGTGTAGCGGCCCTTCTCGATGTGGATGGCGCCGGGACCGTAGTCGATTTCCACTACCGTGTCGCCGTTCGAGAGTTTCCCCGTGACGACGGGCGTGCCGCCGGCGAGCAGGTCGGGGAGCTGTTCGACCAAGTCGGAGGCTGTCATGTCCCGCGCTTCGTTTTCGCGGAGGTCGCCGGACAGTGGCGAGGTGCGGGCGTAGTCCAGCATGATGGGCAGCTGCCTGTTCATGGCGTCCGTGTCGCCGGCCGGCCACGCGTCGCCGCCTGGCTGGGAGTACCACACGTAGATGCCGCCGTAGTCGTAGATGCTGGTCTTCCTGGCGGCGCCCTCGATGGCGATCATCTGGTCGCCCACGTCGTCGGACTTGGTGATGGCCGCAGACTCTCCCTTACGGAGGAGCGGCAGGAGGGTGTTGAGAATGTCCTCGAAGGTCACGTTGGTCCCTTCTAGCTGTGGCGGATGTTGATTGTCTGGGTGCGGCCGGTGGCCGGGTCGGTGTAGGTGACGCGCTTCCAGTCGGCCATCTCGGCTCGCTCGACGCGGCGCCTGTACTTGGCGGCGGCGGCCTTAGCGGACTCGGAGCGGTTTCTCATTGCGGTGTTATGTGGGATTCTCATGGCAGTGGCAGGTTTCTCAGAATGTTTTCCGCGGCAGCTTCGGCGTCCTTGTATTCGAATACCGGGGCTTGCGGGAGTGGCTTATTGGAGGAGGCGACAACGACGTTGAGGTCATTGTTAATGACCGCTACGCCGCGCCCTGGAATCACGATTGCAAACTTCTGGACATTCCCCATCGCGGACATTACGGCAACCGGCTTGGCTTCGGCGGGGAACCCTCGGCGGCCGATTTCCTTCGCGATATCGTTGGCCATTGACCACGGGTTCCTCTTCTTGTGGAAGCCGAACATCAGTCCTCCTCGAGGGAGAGGAAGCCTTCGACGATCCGGCCTGCGTCCTTGAATGTGATCGGGTAGGAGATGTGAGCGCCGAGCTTCGATACGTACACGATGCGGTTGTGGTGGACGGCGACCTTCGCAGTGCAGTCGGTCTTGCCGTCCTCGGCGATAGCGACAACGGCGGCGTCCGGGTAGCCGGCTCGGCCGACCTCGGTGGCGACGGCGCCGTAGCCGATCGTGTTCTCGCGAACCCACTTGGCGATGAGGACTGCGGTGTCGTTCTGGGCGGTGGTTGACAGGTACATGGGGTGTTCCTTCCTGGAGCTGTAGGGGCGTCTCCGCGGGCCGTTCACCGGCTGGCCGGGGCTTGGTACCGGGCCTGGGCTGCGAGGGCGTCAGCGTGGCGCAGGATGGCCTTCCTGCGGTTGCTGGACCGGGTGGCCTTGAAGGCGACGGGCAGGCCGACGACCAGGGCGGGGACAGTGGCGGGGCCGACCCCGCCGGCGAGCAGCCCGGCGGCCGCGCCGAGCACGGCAACGATCGAGATGGTGGCGACCCAGGTGATCAGGGTGGTGGCTGCCTTGCTGGGGAGCTGGGCGGTGGTGTTCATTTGGTTCCTCCTTGGTTGACCTGATGGGATCAATCTACGGCGTGTCGACACGCCAGTCAACCCCCGCCGCCGTGACATCGGTCACCATGTAGGCAGGTGGGTAGGGGTGGAACAACGTTCCGGACCCACCCCGGAACAAAGTTCCTACAAACCTTATCCAAGAGAATAAACACCCCCCTACCCCCCGCCGACGCAGTCCAGGGGTGCACCCAAGCCCGACACCCGCCGGCGCCGGAGGCGGACAGCTGTGGACAAGGCGGCAACCAACCAGCCAGCCCCTGCTACTGTTGACTCGTTGGTTGATCAGCCAGTCAGGGTTTTCGTTGTGTTCCTACCTGACTGGCCGGGGCCCGGGGTCCGAGCCACGAAGCTCCCCCGGGCCCCAACCAGCAGGCCAACCGGGAACACAGCACAGGACAACGAGGAAGACATGGAGTACTACAACACCCAGATCATCGGGGCAATCAACATCCGCCCCTACTGGAAGAGGCAAGACCTCACCGGCGCAGACATCGCCACCCTCACCGCACTCTGCACATGGTGGAACTGCGCGCGCATCTACCCATCACAGGCAGCCATCGCCCAGAGAGCCAACCTCACCGACCGGGGCGTGCGCAAAGCGCTCACCCACCTCACCGAACTCGACATCATCGAAACCCGCCACGCCGCGGGCAACACCAGCGAATACGCCATCCACCTCGACGCGCTCCTCAACCACGACGGCCTCGTAGCAGCAGGCGCCGCCAGCCACGACCGCCTCGCCGACAAGCCCCGCGCCTACAAGCCGCTCACCCCTGTCGCCGACAGAGTCACCGAAGATGACATTGCCCGCGCCCGAGCCAAACGCGACAAAGCCGCCGCCGAAAAGCAGGCCAAGAAAGCGCGAGAAGCCCAGGAGCGAGCCGAATTCAACAAGGCCTACCCGGGCACCAAGGCCACCATCCGAGACTGGCAGAAGGCCCGACAGTACGCCACAGCCCAGGAAATCACTGACGGCGCCCGCGCCTATGCCGACCAATGCAGGCGACGGGAAACACCCGCCAGGTACATCCGCACCGCACGCCGCTGGCTCGAAGACCACGACTGGGAGAACTACCAGACAACCCAGCCGAACGACACCGAAGACCGCCTCGGCAACCCGCACATCAACGACGCTGACCTCGTCAACGCTGAAGCCACGCCCGAACTCATGGCAACCGTCGCAGCCATGTGGGACAACGCCGCCAACAACTGACATCGCAGAACAGGAACACGACAATGGAAACCACCACCATCGAACAATGCCTCATCGGCTCCGCCCTCGCTGGCAACGAAGCGCAGACCGACACCACCTGGGCGACCACCCCCGCCATGATCGCCAACACCAGATACGCGACCCTCTGGGGAATCATCCGCGACCACTGGGCAACCGGCCGTATCCCCACACCCGCAACCGTCCTCGCCGAAGTGCGAAGCCCCGCAACCGGAGACGACATCCTCGACTGCGTCCACGCGTCCATGAACCCCATGGACGCCGACCACTACGCCCGCCTCGTCCAAGAAGCCTCCGCAAAACGAGACGTCCTCGACGTGCTCACCCGCGCAGAACAGCTCCTCCGAGGCGACGCCACCGCCGCCGAGGTGGCGTCGTGGGCACAGTCCCACATTGGCAACACCGTCCCCGACGGCGGCACCGTCTCCATGCCATCCCTCGTTGACCAGTGGTACACGGCAAAGAAAGCGACCGGCGTCCACACCCCCTGGACCGCAGTCAACGCCATCGTCGGCATGCATCGCGACGGTGGCCTCCACGTCATCGGCGCGCGCCCCGCGGTGGGCAAAACGCTCTACGGCCTGTACCTCGCGTCCTGTGCCGCCCGCAACGACAGGCACGTCCTCTACGTGTCCATGGAAATGCCCGCCCGTGAACTCTTGCCGCGGCTCCTGTCTCAGGCCACCGGCATCGCACTGAAGTACACAACCCGGGAAGAGGAGCCGCCCACCAGCCTGGCCGACACCCTCAACCGCGCTGCCGCCCAGATCGCAGCCCTGCCCATCCACATCAGCGACAAAGCTGGAATGTCCGTCGAGCAGGTCGCGGCGCTGGGGCGCACCCTCCACCACAAGAAGAAGCTTGGCGCCGTCATCATCGACCACATGCAGCTCCTCGCCCCGTCCCGTGGCGTCCCCGGCTCGTCACTCAGGGAGATGGTCACCTACCAGTCCAGGGCGCTGAAGGAGCTGGCCCTCGAGCTGGACGTGCCCGTGTTTGCGCTGTCACAGCTGTCCCGCGCCTCGGAGATGAGAGACGACCTCGCCCCGAAGCTCGCCGACCTCCGCGAGTCAGGCTCCATCGAACAGGACGCGGACACCGTCACGCTCCTGTCGCTACCCGTCCGCAATGGCGTACCCGACCGGACGCGACTCGCCGTGTCCGTAGCTAAGAACAGGCACGGCGCGACAGGCGACGCAGAGCTCATCCGCCAGCCCGCCATGGCCGTACTAGCAGAACCTGCCCGAGAAGGCCGCTGACAGCCACACAGGCAGCCGAACGCCCCCGCCCTGGTACTCGGGTAGGGGGCGTTCCCGTCAGGCCGGCAGGGCCGCTTACACAGCCTCCGTGTAGACAGGTGGGATGGGTACCATAAGAACACCCACACCAACCGATAAGGGAGACCGCACATGACCCGCACCCTCTACGTCGTAGCCGCCATTGCAGGCGCCCTCGCCGCCATCCACGCAGCACTGCTCTGGTATGCAGGCTTCACCACTGGGGAACTCGACATTTCAACCAGCCTGCTCTGGACAGTCGTCGCCGCCGTCTGCCTTGCATCACTGCGCCCCATCCGCTGGGCCAGGAAGCACGGCAACCACCCCGGCTTCCACCGCCGCTGACACCCAAGATCCCCCGACACCAACACGGCGCCGGGGGATCCGTCCATCTCCCTGCCTCCGCGCCCCGCCACCCAACACCGACAGGGATCTTGTACCCAGGCGGACCAGGCGCCTCACCCCCGCGCCCGCGCCCCGTTGGGGCTATGACACCAAACCCGTAGATATCTAGGTAGTAGATAGTAGGAGCCTGTGGATATGTGGACAACCCCACCTTCCACTGCAACCCCAACGCCCACCAACCCACAACCACCTGTGGATAACTAGACGGGTGCAGTGGATTACTTGTACGCACAACTGCTTATCCACAAGTTACCCACACCCAAACCACAGGGATACCCACAGGGTTATCCACACGACCCGGCACACAGGGGAGGACCAGGGTCCCAACCCGGGGGCAACCACCAAACAGCAACGCCGCCCCAGACACCCCCCACCCAGCAAGGACCCAGACACACCACCCCACCACCCCACCCCACTACCATGGGCACATGACATGGACCACCAGCAACCGACGGCAACGACTCCCAAAAAACTGGAACCAAATCCGAAAACAAATACTGCAAACAACAAACGGAAAATGCGCAGGCCTCGCCGAGCCGGGATGGGGCACAGGGTACTGGGAGGACGGCCCCACCGGCACCCCCTACGCCGGCCCCCGATGGCACCACACCAACTGCACGACACTCGCCACAGACATCGACCACATCCAACGAGGAGATTTAAACAGGCCAGGCAACCTCCAACCCCTATGCCACACCTGCCACGCCGCCAAGACCACCGCCGAGGTCCGTGCAATACACGCACGCAAGACACGCATGCGAACACGACCGACACCACAACATCCTTGCGACAAACAACAAAACAAAACAAAACGAAACGAAAAGCAAAAACGAAACAAAACAAGCGAAACGCGAACCGAAAACCGTGAACGCGAAATCTGAAACGAAACGAAAATCCGCTGCGAAAAAACGACCGGCACCCCTGGCGGTGACTCCCCCGCCCCCACACACGAAAGACCGGGTGAGATAGCAACTCCGCTTCTGGATGCCCCCCGCCACACGTTTTCCTCGTGACGACCGCCACTCGACCGGCCCGTTACCCTGGAACCAACCACCCCGACCCGACGGGGTACGACAGACAGGAGGGCAGATGTCAGCATCACCCGCAACCGCCGCAGCCCAGATGGAGTACTGGGCCACCTGCGGCCCCGGAAAGCCTCAAGGGGGTGACTACAGCGTCGGCTACTCGCAGCCCGACCGGTGGATGGCGTACGAACGGTCCACGGACCTCGGCTGGCTCACCGCGGACGCCAACATGGACTGCTCCGCCGGCGTCGCAGCGGCCTGGAACTTCGCCTTCCACGCCGACGGCGAACCCTGGGACTCCGGCGTCATGTTCCCCAGGGACACGTACACCGGCAACATCCGCGGCTACGCCGTCAGCCGGGGCTTCGAGGACGTCCACTGGGACGACAGCAGCCTCTACCCCGACGGCGGCCTCCAGATCGGCGACCTGATCCTCTCCGAGGCGGCCTCCGGTGGCGCGGGCCACGTCGCTATGGTCACCAGGGGTGGTCTGTCCGAAGCGTGGATCGCCGAGGACGGCTCAATCGACGGGTACATCGGCGACCAGACCGGCTCCGAGTGCCGGTGCACGTCCTACGAAGGGCACCTGTACACACAGACCGCCCGTTGGACGCACTGTCTCCGCTACCTCGGCGGCACCGCGGCCCCCGTCCCGCCGGTGCAGGAGCAGTCCCGCGCTTCCCACGACGGGTACGAGCTGTCCTACGTGCAGCAGGCCGTCCTCCGTGCCGCCGACAACGTCGGATGCCCCTGGTGGGCTGCGCTCGCGGCCCTGTGGATGGAAACCGGCGAGTACGGTGCGAACATCTTCGGCCATGACGCTGGTGGCGCCTACTGTGGCGGCGGTGAAGTCACCGAGGCGAAATTCCGGGACTTCTACGCGCAGATCAGCGCCGGGGCGACCTCGAACGGCGTCGGCCCGCTTCAGGTTACGTACCCCGGCTACTTCTTCAACGACCCCGACCGGGCTTGGTGGGACCCCGAGAAGTCCGCCGAGATCGGTTGCGGCATCATCCGGGACCTCATCAACGCGGAAGGTGACTCTTACGAGGATCTGAAGCGTGTCGGATCTCGGTATAATTCGGGTAGCGCTTACGGCGCCTATGAGGCGTACGGCGAACCCTTCAGCGACCGGTGCAGGTCGTGGTACAACTACGGGCGCCCCAACGGCGCAGGACAGGAGGCATGGGAAATGGCTGAAGGCGTTGACCTTCTCAGGGAGATCAGGGACCTGTTCAGGTCCGGGCAGGCTGGCGACCACTTCGCCGGCGACATGAACTGGTATGCGAAGGCGACCTACGAGGAGACCAAGGCGATCCACGCTGCGGTTGACAAGGTCCTCGACGCGCTTACCCCCGGCCAGGAGGGCGTCAAGTCTGCCGGTGCGATCTACGGTGCTGTCAACGACATTCGCACCGCGGTGAAGCCCGCCGACGTTGAGCGGCCCGACGCTGCGAAGTGACGCCTCACATCGTCCCGTGCGCCGCCCATTGGTTCGCCGCTGTGGCGATCCTGGGCGCGTACTGGGTCGGGCGGCTAGAGGGCCGTCAAGAAACAACAGAGGAGAAAGATGAACCTGACTGCTGAGCAGAGTGCGACCCTGACTGCGGTGGCCGCCGTTGCGTGGCCTTTCGTCCAGGCTGCCCTGGACAAGCCGTACTGGACTGCGGGTAAGCGCCGCGCTCTGACCCTGGTTGCGGTTGTTCTGATCGCTGCGGGCACGTGGTTTGTGGGCGCCTACCCGGCGAACGCTGAGGCTGTTGTCACTCAGCTGCTGAGCGTGGCCGGCCTTGTCCTGGGCGCCTTCAACGTCCTGAAGAGCGTGAAGATCAACGGCATTTCGATCCTCGACTGGGCGGGCATTGTCACCCCCGGCGGCGTCACCCTGCGGGACTCCGGTGAGGGCAAGCACGCCAAGTGATACACTGAGCGCGTTGTAGTTCAGGGCTGGCGGCCCGGGTCGGTGAGGGCCCGGGCCGCCAGTTGCATTCAGGAAAGGACGTCGGATGGCAGACCGCAGACCGCCGGCACGGCTTAGCAAGTCAGCTCGAGCTCTTTGGGACGGGGTTACATCCAAGTGGGACCTTCGGCCCGACGAGTTGCGCGTCTTGGAGGACGCATGTCGTGAGGCGTCCCTTGTGGACCGGATCGAACGGGAGCTCGGCTCCGACCTTCTTACCCCGGGCTCCACAGGGCAGGTGCGCGCCCACCCGCTGCTCGGTGAGGTCCGTCAGCACCGTGTCGCCATGTCGCAGCTGCTGTCCCGCCTGAACCTTCCCGACGCGGACGCCGAGGGGCGAGCCCAGGACGCCCGCACCCAGCATGCACGGCTCGCCGCGGTCGCCCGCTGGGGCGAGGCCCAGTAATGGCCCGCGCCCGGCAGGCCCCGGTCGTGTCGGACGACGAAATCGAACGACACGCGATCCGCGGCTACTACCAGCGTCTCCTCGCTGGCGGGAACCCACTCCCGGAGGGGGCGCCCGTTGACGTCGTCGGCCCCGTCTGGTCTCGCCGAGAAGGGGCCTGGGAGCTCCCAGAGCGGACAATCGCCCTGGACGCGATGGTGTGGGCATCCCAGTGGCTGCGGGGCCCTGACGGCGGCCCCTGGCGGTTCACCGCCGAGCAGGCCCGCTTCCTCGCCTGGTACTACGCGGTTGACGAGACCGGCACGTTCTGCACGCCCACGGTCGTCCTGCAGCGCTGCAAGGGATGGGGCAAGGACCCGCTCGCCGCAGTGGTAGCTCTGATCGCCCTGTGCGGGCCGTCCGTGCCCGCGTCGGACGACGGCGGCGACACCTGGCACGGCCGGCCGGAAACGGACCCGTGGATCCGGCTGCTCGCCGTGTCGCAGGAGCAGACCCGCACCACGATGGGAAACATGCCGGCCCTGCTGCCGCAAGAAACCCGCGAACACTACGCCCTGCATGTCGGCGCCGGCGGCGTGTCCCACAAGGACGGCTCCGCGGGCGTGATTGTGCCCATAACCTCCAACCCTGCTGCCGCCGAAGGTGCCCGAGCCACCCTCACCGTCTGCACCGAGACGCAGAACTGGACCGCGTCGAACAATGGCATCGCCATGATGGGTGTCGTCCGCGGTGACGCCGCCAAATCCCCGAAGGAACGCCAAGCCCGCGTCCTGCACCTATGCAACGCGGCCCGCTCTGGCGTCGAGTCGGTCGGCCTGGCCGTCCGCGAAGCCCACGAACAGGGCCGCGACGCCGAAGCCGGCATCCTCTACGACTCCCTCGAGGCTGACGCCACCGCCCAGCTCACCTATGAAGCCGCCCCTGAAGTCGTAGAAGCTGTCCGCGGCGACGCCACTTGGCTGGTCGCCGACCGCATCATCCAAGACATCATGGACCCGTCCACGCCGCCATCCGAATCTAGGCGGAAGTGGTACAACCAGGTCGTCGCAGCCGACACTGCCTGGCTGGAACGGTCCGACTGGGACGCCTGCCTCGACAAGGACCTGCCCGAGCTCGACCCAGGCGACGAGGTTGCCGTGTTCTTCGACGGCGGTAAGTCCGACGATGCGACCGCCTGCGTGGCCGTGCGCATCTCTGACGGCGCCCCGTTCGTGGTCGGCCTGTGGCAGCGCCCTCCGGACGCCCGCGCTCATGGCTGGGTCGCCCCGCGTGAACGAGTCGACACTGAGGTTCGTGACTTCGTCGAGCATCACAACGTGATCGGCTTGTGGGCCGACCCCTCCCATGCCCTGGACGACGTCACCATGGAGCGTTTCTGGGACGGCATCGTGGACGGCTGGCACCAGGACTACGCCCGCCGCCTGCCCCTGAAAGCGTCGCCGCAGCACGCCGTCAACTGGGACATGTCCGACCCGAAACACCACAAGCAGTTCGTGTACGCCGCCCAGGCGCTCACCTCCGAGATTGACGCCCGGCAGTTCATCCACGACGGCGACCCGAGACTCCGCGCCCACGCACTCCACGCTGTCCGCTACCCCACTAAGTGGGGCGTCTCCATCAGCAAAGACCACCGAGAAAGCCGCAGGAAGATTGACCTCGCGGTCTGCCTCATCGCGGCACGTATGATGAGGGCTGTATACCGCAACGGGCGCCGCAACCGATCGCGAGGGAAGATATGGTGAACAACGGTAAGACGACCGTCTCCGGACCGTGGGACAGGCTCGTCAGCAACCACACGGAAGAGCTGGCCTGGACGCGTCAGCGCCGCGAGGACGTCGCCCCCCTCGCTGACCCGCACGGCCGGATGCTCGGCCTCGCCGACATTGACGGTGGCACCAAGAACGAGGAGCGTCGCCGGCTCCGACAGCTGTCCCTCGGCCCGACGCTTGGCCTGCTCGTTGACACGCTCGCCCGGCAGCTGCTCTGCGACGGTGTGTCCCGTTCCGGTCTGACCGGCAATGCGGACGACAGCACTGCCGGCCTGCACACCATGTGGGAGCCGTGGGAATACGCCGGCATGCCCACCAAGCAGACCGCCCTGTACCGCGAGTCACTCATCGATGGTGTCGCCTATGTGATCGCACTGCCTGGGCGTCCGCAGCCACGGCTCCTGCCGCTCCCGTCGTCTCGTGTCGCTTGCGGATGGGGTGGCGACCCGTCAGCTGAGTGGCCGACCGAGGTTGCTCTCCTGGACGGCGCCGGCAACCCTTGGCTGTACATCAACGACAGTGAGGTGATTGACCCAAAGACCGGCGAGACCGTCGCCACGCACCCTTCTGGCGTGTGCCCTGCCGTCCGGTTCGCCCCCTACCAGGACCTCGCCGGCGCCTGCCCCGGCCTCGTCGACAGGCTCCGCCCCGCTGCGCGGCGGTACGTGAAGACTGTCAACGACCGGCTCCTCGTCCAGCACAACAACTCCTGGCGGGTCCGCACCGCCACCGGGCTCACCGACCCCGGCTCCCCCGAGGAAGCGGAGCGTCAGAAAGCGATCCTGGAGCACGCCGACATCCTCACCGGCGGCGAGGGTGTCCAGTTCGGCTCTCTGCCCGAGACGACCATGTCGTCCCTGCTCGACGCAGAGCGCGCCGACCTCGGCACACTCGCCGCGCTTGCTTCCGTCCCGTCCTGGGCGCTGTCTGGCTCCCAGTTGGTGAACCTGTCTGCCGACGCGCTCGCCGAGGCCAAGTCCGCCGAGCGCACTCACGTGGACGCCATCCAGCGCGCCTACGGCCGGTCCATCGCGTCGCTGCTGCGCCTCGCCCAGGCTCAGGCCGGCCGGCGCGACCTCGCCGCCGACTACTCCCTCCGCATCGACTGGCGAGACATGGAAGCCCGCTCCCTGTCGCAGGCGGCCGACGCCCTCGGGAAGCTCACCCAGTCGCTCGGCGTCCCCGCCGAACTCCTCTGGCAGCGGATCCCCGGCGTGTCGCCACAGGAGGCCGACGAGTGGAGGCAGTGGGCGGACCAGCACCCCGACGCCCTCACCCAGTACGCGCAGGCCCTCACCCCCAGCCAGGGCGAAGGGACCGACAACCCGCTGAAGGCCTGACATGCGGTGGGGAGCCGCCGCTGTCACCCTGTCCCACCAGCGGTCCATGACGCCGCTCGCCCAGGCCATCGCTGACGCAGCCCAGGAGGACGTTGACCGTCTCCGAGGTGGCGGCAGTGTCGCGGAACGTGCGTTCATGGACGCCGCACTCCGCCGCCAAGCCGCCGCCGACCGGGCCGTAGACGCCGAAACAAGCCGGTACCTATCCCGCTATCAGACCGCGTCCGGCCTGCACATCGCCCAGGACCTGGCAGGCGATGCCATGGAAGCCCGCGAAGTCGAAGTCATGACCCTGTCCGGCCCCGTCACCCGCCGGGTCGCGATCCGTGCCGGCGCGTCCGAAGCGGAAGCGCTCGCGCTCGCCCGGAAGCGGATGGGAATCGCCGCCGGGAAACTCGCTCGCGACCGCGACCGGTTATCGGTCATCCGGTCCGCGCGGAAATCCAAGCTCCGCGCCCGCCGCGTCATCGTCGGGAAGACCTGCGCGTTCTGTTCCATGCTCGCCGCCCGCGGCCCTGTCTACACGCCTGAGACGGCGGCGTTCCAATCCCACCCGCACTGCGACTGCACGTACGAGATCAGCGACCAAACCCCGAAACAGTGGCTACGGTCGGGCGCCACCAGCCACGAGGAAGCCATCTCCGACGCGTACGACCAGGCCGCAGAAGCAACCAAAGACATAACCAACGGCAAGGCCCGCCGCCGGGAAATCCTCGAACACATGCGCCGGCAGAATCCCACCCTGTTCACCGACGGAATCCCCGGCCGGTGATATACACTGGGCACGTCTCACAGAAACCATGAGAGGAGGCCGCATGGCTGACCGTCCTGGTCGCCCCGAGGAGGACGACACGAAGACCAGCGATGCGTCGCCCGTCCCCGCCGGTCAGGAGGACGCCGCGAAGCCCGCGGCAGCCCCCGCGGCGGCCAACGAGAGTGACGCCACGAACCCGCAGACTGACCGCGCTGCCGCGGACACGGAGGAGAAGCCCGAGCCGACCGGTTCGGACAAGCCCGCCAGTCCCACCGACGCCGACACGGTCAAGCCTGCAAGCACCCCTTCCCCCGCCGAGCCTGCCGACAAGGCTGAGGCTGCCGACGAGGATGAGACTCCTGAGGGCGCCGCGGCCGCTGGGGCCTCCGAGGCGCCCGATCCCAGTGTCGACTGGGAAGCCCGCGCCACCGCCGCGGAGAAGGAACTCAGCGACCTTAAGCTGAAGGTCGCCGCCCAGAACGCCGCCGCTGAAGCCGGCCTGCCCCCCGAGGCAGCCCAGTTCCTCCGCGGTGACAATGACGAAGAGATCAAGGCGGCCGCCGAAACGCTCGCCTCCCTCATTGCCCCCACTAGCCCCCTCGACCGGAACCCTGCCCCCCGCGGGCAGGAGCCGGACGACCGACCCGACCTCGCTACCATCGGTGCGAGGCTGTTCCGCAACTGAGCACCGAAAGGAAACCCAATGGCTAACTTCACAACCCCGGCCGTAAAGGTCGCCGAGTCGTCTGTCGCGGCTCTCCGCTACCTGTCCGTCCTGCCCCGCACCATCAACCGTGACGCCGAGGCCGCCTACTCTGCCGGCTTCGGCACCACCGTTAACGTGCCGCTGCCCGTCAAGGCTGTCGCTAACGAGCTGTCCGCCGCCCAGCGGGCCAGCCGCACCGCGATCACGTACAACGACCTGACCCGCACGTACGTGCCTGTCACCCTCGACACGCAGATCTACTCCGCCGTCCGCCTGCCCAGTGACTGGCAGACCTGGACCATGCAGGACTTCGAGAACGAGGTCGTCAAGCCGCAGGCCCAGGCTGTTGTCGACATCCTCCCCGTCAAGATCGCGAAGCTGATGGAGCAGATCCAGGCCCCGCAGGACTCCGACCCGAACGCCGCTCCTGTCGCCGTGACTGACGCGAAGGCCACGAAGCTGAAGGCTGACGGTTCCAACCTGTTCAACGTTCTCGCCCGCCTGACCCGCGTCCTGAACGCCCGCCAGGTCCCGTTTGACAACCGTTACCTGGCTGTCGGCCCGGCCGTCGGTGAGATCCTTCACGCGAACAAGGATCTGGCCAACGCCGCCTTCTCTGCCGACCAGGGTGACATGCTTCACGAGGCGACCATTGGCCGTTTGTTCGGCCTGACCGTCGTCGAGGACCCCCGCCTCCCGCAGGCCCGCGCGATCGCCTACCAGAAGGACGCGTTCACCATGGCCCTGCGCGCCGCCGACGTGCCGCTCGGTGCCTCGTTCGGCGCCAGCCACGCCGAGGACGGGTTTGCTATCCGCCAGATCGCCGACTACGACCCCGACCACACTGAGGACCGTTCCGTGCTCGACGCCTACTTCGGCGCCGCCGTCATGGACGCCCAGCGCGCGGTCGCCGTTGCGATCGGCTGACATCAGCCATGGCGAGTGAACCGCTCGCCCCGGTCGGCCTCCTCAGTGAGTGGCTCGGTGAGCCCATCACCGAGGAGGCCGACGTCAGTAGGGCGAAAATGCTGCTCCGCCGGGCCTCCACCATTGTCATCGAGGAGGCTGGGCGGCTCGCCCACCCGTGGACCGCGGCCGACGTCCCCGACGGCGTCCAGCAGATCGTCCTGTCCTGCGCCGGGCGCGCGTACACGAACCCGGAGTCATGGAACTACGAACGCCTGGATGACTGGATGGGTGGGGGCCGCCCCGTCCCCGAGGACGGCCTGTACCTGACGCCCACCGAGCGGCGCTCCCTGCTACTGTACGCGGAGGATGGGCGCCCCAAGGGCATCGGCATCATGCGCACGACCCGCCCCGTGTGGCCGCCTGTCGGCTACGATGACGGTTGGGTCCGGTACATTCGGGAGAACGGCTGATGGCCCGGCCGAACATGCGTCGCCGGCGGGCGAACTGGCTGATGACGGACACGTGCGTCATTGACCGGCCCATCGGGTCCATGAGCTGGAACCCAGACAAGAAGCGCGACGAGCCCACCCTGGAACGTGTCTATGAAGGCAAGTGCAGGCTCCGCCAGCAGACGTCGTACGGGACAGCCCCGACCACGGGTGGGCACACGTACGAGCTGCAGCAGACCGAGTTGCACGTCCCCTACGGCGTGGCGTACGAGGCCGCTGTCGGCGATGTCGCGACCGTGACCGGCTACCGGTATCCGTTCCGCGTGCGCGGCCTCATCAACCAGACGCACAGGACGGCGAACCGGATGCTCGTGGATGCGGAGACTGACTGATGCCGGTTGACGTGTCCCAACTGATGACGCTTGCCGCCGACTTCGCGTCCGCGGAGGAGGCCGGTGCCGCCGTGAAGGTCGGCGTGCAGAACGCCCTCGACGGGGCGAAACAGCGCGCCCGCGACGCCTACAAGGGGTTCCCGAACAAAGGTATCGCCAAGGTCGGGGAGACGTTCTCGTACGACGCGAAAACGTCCGGCGGTGTCACCCAGGCGGAGTTCGGGCCCACCAAGCCGAAGGGTGCCCTTGCGAACATTGCGATCTGGGGCACCTCCCGCGGCGGCGGCGGCCTCCCACACCCGGCGGACTTCATGGACGACAAAGTCACGTCAGAGATTGCTGACACGCTCGACGAGATAGTAAGGAAACTCGGATGATATCCGTATCCCCGTTCGTGAAAGCTGTGGAGCGGGCCTGTCGTGAACGCTGCCGGTACACCGTGCACCTCGGCGAAGTCACTGTCGCCCGCCCCGACATGCCGTATGTCCTCGTGAAGCTCCCCACCGTCAACATGGGCAGCGGGGAAGCTCTCGACGGACAGTTGCGGGAACTCGCGTACCTGCAGCCGATCACCGTGGTCGCCGGCACCGCCGACCGGCTCCTGACCGTCCTTGATGACGTGCGGGGCGCCCTCGAAGGATACGAACTGCAAGTCGGCCGCCAGTACGTGGAACCCTTGAAGCTGTCGTACTCGTCGGGCATGTTCCGCGACGATCAGGTTGACCTGCCGGAGAAAGGTCACCCGTTCTACGCGGTGGACATGTGGCAGGTCCGGGCCGTCAACCGGATCAACTGACCTGCAACGCCTATACTGAAACCAAGTCTGGTACGCCCGCCAGAGTGCGGGAGAGAGGAAAACCCCATGGGAACTTCAGTCCGCACCCTGGCTGACGGCCGTATTTCCGTCGTTGCCCTGGATGCCGCCCATAAGGCCGCCGACCCCAAGAACCCTACCGTTGACGAGCTGAATGCCGGCCAGCGTCTCGAGATGTACGTCATGAAGTCCGACTACAAGCTCGGCTCGAAGGGCAGCACGTCCGTTGAGGAGCCCGTCCTCGGCGCGCAGGGCAAGGGCACCGTCCCCGGCCCTGCCGAGTACGAGGGGCAGATGTCCGTCTACTGGTACTTTGATGACAATGGCCAGTACGCGAACTCCGACGACAACAAGGCGTGGGAGCTGCTCTGCCAGACCGGTCGCGAGTTTGACATCTATGAGCGCGAGGGGAAGCTGCCGACCGCCCCGTTCGCCGCCGGCGACCGCGTCGACTGGTACCACGTCGCCCCCGGCCAGCCGCAGAAACCAGACGACCGCACCACGTACACGAAGCGCACGATCTCCCTGTTCATCTCGGACGCCCTGGAGAACGCCATTGTTCTCGGTGGTGGCGCTACCGCAGCCCCGGTCATCTCCAGTATCGACCCGGCAAACAAGAAGGCCGGCGACACGGTCATGATCTCCGGCTCCAACTTCATCGGCGTGTCGTCCGTTACCTGCACGGTTAACGGGAGGACCGCCCCTGTTGCGTCGTACACGGTCGTGTCGCCGACCGCGATCACCGCGGTCCTGCCGCAGGGCGTGCAGACCGGCAACTTCATCGTCACGAACGGGAAGGGCGCCTCTGGCGGCTTCCGTTACACGGTCGGCGCCTGACGGTAGACTGGCCCTCGTAAGGGTCCCGCGACTGGTGTGCGGTCTCCAGTCGCGGGACCCTTCTATACGACCGCAGCAGACCGCACGAATAGGGGAACGCTATGACTGACACGTCCGCGATCACTGACGCCACCCCAGTTGACGCCACCAACGGCAACGACGCGCCCGCAAAGTTCGACCTGGCGTCCTGGATCGCAGGTTTCCAGCCGACACGGAAGTCTTGTGTCCTGTACGGCCGCACCGACCTGCTCGCCACCATTGACAGGCTCGACGCGGAAGCTTCCCTTCCCGGCCTGGACGGCGAAGAGAAGCGCCGGATCCTCGCCGAGGCGAACGCCACCCTCGAGCAGTTGAAGGCGTCCGGCGTGGAGTTTGTCGTGCAGACTCTGTCCATTCACGCGCAGAAGCGGCTCGTTGACGAGCTCCGCGAGCAGTATGGTGCCGACGGGGAGAGCATCACCCACGAGATGGAGTGTGCGTTCATTGCTGCCCACATCGTGGAGCCGGTCGGCGTCACCGCTGACGACATCGCCCACCTGTACGACGCCTCACCCGGCCAGGTGGAGAAACTGTCCAAGACGATCCGTGCCGTCGACATCTCCGAGCCCACTATCACGGCCCCTTTCTCGTCCAAGTCCTGAACGGCCCCGCAGGACGGTGGATCGCGTCCCAGGTGAAGCATGCTCTCGCCTGGGGGAAGCCGCCAACGGGGCTGCTCCGCCACTCCGACAAGTGGCTGGAGGAGGACTACATCCTGGCTTCCGCATACTCCATGTGGGAGGACGGCCTATGCCCGTGCGGGTGCGGGTACCCGCGTGATGTCGCCTGGGATGAAGGCATGGACGGCTGGTTCGAGGCCCGCGAGGAAGTCTGCTATGCAAAAGCGGCCCGTGAGCAGTGGGAGAACGAGCACTCCGAGCGAAACAAGGACGGGTCGCTCCGCTACCCTCCGAAGCTCGGCTCCATGCTGTACGTCGCGGACGCTCGAGTAGAATTGCGACCAGATTAGATAGGGGGTTCCCGTGGCCGACAGGACAGTAGTCGTCAAGCTGACAGCCGACGCCTCTGGCGTGAAGCAAGGGATGCAGCAGGCGTCAGACTCGACGAAAGCCGCCGCTACGGCCATGCAGGAGGCCGGCACTGCCGCGGAGGGTACCGGCCAGAAGATGGGCCAGTCCGCCGAGACCGGAAAGACGGGGCTAGCCGGCCTGGCGGAGTCTGCACGGCAGAACGGCGCAGCATGGACGACGCTCGGCACGACCGTCGCCGGCGCCGGGGCCGGCCTCCTCGGTATCGCTGGCATAGCCGGGAACATGGCCGCAAACTTCGATGCCAGCATGTCGTCCGTGCAGGCGGCCACCCACTCGTCCTCTGAGGAGATGTCGCAGCTGCGCGAGGCGGCGATTCAGGCCGGCGCTGACACCGCCTTCTCTGCGACTGAGGCGGCGTCTGGTATTGAAGAGCTTGCCAAGGCGGGCGTGTCCACGAAAGATATCCTCGCTGGCGGCCTTTCTGGCGCACTCGACCTGGCTGCCGCCGGTGAGATCAGCGTGTCCGAGGCTGCCGAGACCGCGGCCACCGCGATGGTCCAGTTCAACCTGTCTGGCGACAAGGTGACACATGTCGCTGACCTGCTCGCTGCGGGCGCCGGTAAGGCGCAGGGTGGCGTGCACGATATGGCGTACGCCCTGAAGCAGTCTGGATTGGTGGCGTCTCAGGCGGGTCTATCGATCGAAGAGACGACAGGTTCGATCGCGGCGTTCGCATCCGCCGGTCTGATCGGCCAGGATGCGGGCACGTCCTTCAAGACGATGCTTCAGCGCCTAGAGAACCCGTCCAAGGGCGCAAAGAACGCCATGGATGACCTGGGTATCCATATCTATGACGCGCAGGGGCATTTTATTGGGATCACTGCCGTCGCAGAGCAGCTGCGCACAGGCATGAAAGACCTGGGCGAAGAAGAACGCAACACGGCAATGTCGACTATCTTCGGGTCGGACGCCATTCGCGCCGCGAACGTGTTGTACAACGAGGGCGGAGAGGGCATTCAAGGCTGGATTGACAAGGTCAATGATGCTGGTTATGCCGCCGAGACCGCCCGCCTGAAGCAGGACAACCTGAAGGGCGACATCGAAAAACTCGGCGGCTCCTGGGAGACCGCCATGATCAAGATCGGCAGTTCATCGCAGGCGCCAGTCCGCTCTGTTGTTCAGCATATTACGTCCTTGGTGGATAAGCTTGGTGAGCTCGGCAGCGGCACCCAGTCGATGATCTTCAACTTCACCGCATTCGGGGGCGCTGCCCTCACTGCGGTCGGCGGCCTTATGGTCATGGCCCCGAAGATCGTGGAGATACGCGACGCGATGACCACGCTGAACTGGACGGCCGCCGGGCTGAAGGGGAAGCTGTCTGAGGTTGCTACCGGCATGACTGGATTCGGTCGCGCCGGCCGGATGATGATCACCGCCGCCCTCATCGAGGGTGTTAAGCACTACGGCGACGAGGTTAGGCGCACGGGCGTGTCGGTGGACGAGATGACCACAGTGCTTCAGCACGGAGGCTCCGTGCTGAATAACCTTGACTTCGACCGCGGAAAGTACTCGCTGCAGGAGTATTCGCAGGCCCTGGCGGACATTAGCCGGCCTGGCGTGTGGTCCTCTATCCAACAGCATGTGGCGTCGTTTGCTGACGGCGTTGCGGGCGCTTTCGGTGCGGACACCCGGTCCGACCTGCAGCGCACGAAGGATGCCCTGGAGACGACAGGTAAGGCGATGAGCGGCCTGTCAACCGACCAGGCTGTCTCCGCGTTCAAGCAGCTGTCGTCGGAGATGACGAACGGCACGAACAAGTCGATGATCGATCTCATCAACTCGATGCCCGACTTCAAGGCGCACCTGAATGAGGTGGCGAAACAGGCCGGCCTGACGGCGAACGATAACACGCGGCTCGCGCTGGCGTTGGGGCAGATTGACCCGAATGCCCAGCAGGCGGCTGGCGGCACGTCGCAGCTGGATGCCGCGATCCGCAAGGCTAAGGAAGGCACCGACCAGATCGTTCCGTCGATTGAGGAAGTCATCAAGGGAATCAAAAGTTATGGCGACACTGTGATTGCGAACTCGAACGCTGACATCAAGTTCCAGGAAGCCCTAAAGAACGTTAATGACGCGGTGCGGGAGAACGGCGCCACGCTGGACATCACCACAGAGAAGGGGCGGAAGAACCAATCCGCTCTGAATGACTTGGCCAGTGCGACGTTCGCGCAGGTGCAGGCGGCGCAGGCTGCAGGCGCCGGCCAGGATGAGCTGCAGGAGAAGATGCAGACCGGCCGGGACGCTTTCATTTCCGCCGCCGAATCCATGGGTCTCACCGAGGAGGAGGCCGTAGAGCTCGCCGACAAGTATGGTCTCATCCCCGAGAAGGTCACCACAGAGGTCACCGCGGACACTTCCCAGGCGACCGAGGCGGCTAATGGGGCGACGGCCGAGATCGATGGCATGACCGGGACGATCAGTATTTCTGGTGATGCCGCCAACGCCGACTACACGCTGACCGTAACCGCCGACTCGATCAATGGAACGACCGGCGTGGTTGAGATTGACGCGGACAACGACCAGGGTCTCGCCGGCCTGCAGGAGACGGTGCAGACTATCGACAACAGCGACGGCACCGTGTCCATCCTTGGTGACGCCACTGGGGCCCGATGGGAGAAGGATTCCGTTCACACGGAAATCGACAACACCACTGGTACGGTGACGATCTCCGGTAACGACCAGGCGTCCGGCAAGGTCCGCACGGTCAAGTACAACATCGACCAGCTCCACGACAAGGAGATCTCGATCACCACCCGGATCAAGCAGATCTTCACGTCGGTCGGCCACTGGATCGGCGACCACGTGCCAAAAGGTTCCTGGCTGCGGTCTGAGGGCGGCCCGATCACCCCGATCAAGGGGTACGCGAACGCGGGCGCCGTGTACGGACCCGGCGGCCCGAAGGACGACTGGATCCCCGCGTGGCTGTCCAACGGCGAGCACGTCCTTACCGCTGCCGAGGTTGCCGCGACGGGCGGACAGGACGCCGTGTACCGGCTGCGGAAGATGATCCGTGACGGCGAGATCCGCCAGTACATGGACGCGAGGCGTTTCGCTGACGGCGGGGCTGCTGGCGCTACCGCCCCGACCATCGCAGGCTCCGGATCCGTGTCCGTGAAACAACTCCGCAAAGCCATGGACGGCATGAACCTTGAACTCACCGTGGACGGGCAGACTACCCTGACTACCAGGATGAAGTCCGTCGCTGACGGGCGTATCGTCACCGCGAACCGGATGATGGGAAGATGACCGCATGGCAACAATGAAAGCTTTCACGGCGCGGCACACGGGGATGCTGTCGCTGCAGCCGAACCCGTCCCCCGAGGGTGCCGCGGCGATCCCCGTGTACGTGAAGTCTGACGACAACCGGGTGCTGATCTGGCATCCGACTGACTCGGAATGCATCAGCGACCCGCTGGCGCCGATCGGCGAGGAAACCACGTACTCGCAGGTCGGTGCGGCTGACACGACCGCGACTCGCACTTCTATCGGGGCGGACATCATCTCTGACGAGACCGGCCATGTTGCAGTCAAAGGGCACATCGTCGAGGCGAACGAGGAGACCTTCTCTGCTGGTCTGACGACCCTGTCCACGTCGGCGGGCACGCTCGATCGGTGGGGCCAGTCCGCGGAGCCGCTGTCGTACACGATCACGTACAGGACGAAAGGCAAGAAGGACTACGAGACGCTCCGTGCTTTGACGCAGCGCCCTGGCTACCTGATCGTCGCGCATGACGGCGACGCGTGCACGATCCCGTCGTGCACTGTGCGCCCGATCCGCGTGGTTGCCGTGCAGAAGGCGACCGCGCAGCAGACCGAGTCACGTATCGCCGGCACGGTCCAGTGGGAGCTGTCTGTGACGGAGCGGCCGGCGGAGATGGTTCGTCACACCGAGCAGTGGCTTGGAATGTACGGCACCCGGATGGGTTCGTGGGCGCCGTGTGTCACGTGGGGTGAGTGGTTGGATTGGGAGGCGAAGCTCGCCGCCGGCGACGTGAAACGGAAGGTCGTCTACCTGTGGGGCGGTACAACACATCCGGAGGACGACAAACTGCTCGGCGGCGATATTTCCGAGAAC